>JAAIGF010103467.1_pt1 | contig 36490 bp, 29 predicted proteins | sample 6487441 | NCBI WGS metagenome assembly JAAIGF01 (sample SAMN13974129, study PRJNA590717) | phyllosphere metagenome | biome: pepper field; feature: multiple bacterial spot infested pepper fields; material: pepper leaves; isolation source: leaves from pepper fields | host: Capsicum annuum ...
ACTCAGTAGTGAAACGATGCATCGCCGATGGTAGTGTGGAGTTTCTCCATGTGAGAGTAGGTCATCGTCAAGCTTCTACCAGAAACCCCAGATCTCGACAGAGGTCTGGGGTTTCGTCTTTGTGGGCCGGAAAAATCAAAGGCCTAACACTCGGCGGCTTCGATCAGGCTGGCACGAGCATGCAGCCGCTGACCTGGGTATCGCCTCGCTCGACCGCCGCCTACGGGAGAAACGGCCGTAAAGGCTCTGCCGTCGCAGAGGTGCTGGTGGAAGGGTGAAGCGTCTTCCACCCTACGGTGCTTAGAAGGCTCTCGTAGCTGGGGTTAGCCGAAGGCGTAACCCGGGAAGCTGGTCGGTGCACAGCGCCGCTCGACTATTCTCTGCCTATGCCCAGGACATACAGCGTCTAACCTGACTGCAGACTCTCCAGCTCGGCTCTTCGGTAGTGGGCTCCTCAGGCCCAGTCTGCAGAAACGAAAAAGCCCGCATAGCGCGGGCTTCGTTGGTTGGGGCGTCTACCCGGTTACCGCAGCTGATCCTTCACCGCGGCGATGCTGCGCCCGGCCTGGTTGAGCCAGGACAGATCGCTGCCCATCAGCAGCATATCGCTGCCCATCTCGAGCAGGCGTTTGGCGGTTTCGCCGTCGGCCGGGAAGCAGGGCACCATGACCTGGATACCGCGGGCATGGCACTTTTCGATCAGCAGTTCCAGGCGCTGCAGTACTTCGGGATTGCCCAGGCGGTAGTCGACCGGCAATTGGCGCGACAGCGAATAGTCGGCGGGGCCGAAGTGCACGGCGTCGATACCCTCGACGTCGAGGATCGCGTCGATGTTGTCGAAGAACTCGTAGCTCTCCGCCATCGGTACGATCACCGTGCGCTCGTTCTCGGCCTGGGTATAAGTGCCCCAGTCGAAGTTCGGCCCGGCGTAGTTGGCCGAGCGCACCGAGCTGTCACCGCCACGGCGGCCCAGGGGCGGGAACTTGCTGCTGCGGATGATGCTGCGCATCTGCTCGGCGTTGTGCACCTGCGGAATGATCACCCCCGAAGCACCCATTTCCAGGGCCTTGCGGATATCCCAGTCAAGGGTGCCGCGCACCCGCACCAGGCTATGGATATTCGAACATTTGGCCGCCAGGATCAGCTTTTCCATGTCGCGGTCGACCCCCAGCGAGGTGTGCTCGGCGTCGATGAACACGAAGTCCAGGCCCCAGTTGCCAGCCACTTCGATGGGCATCGAAGCGGTGCTGTAGATGTTCATGCCGAAGGTGGTGCCACGCGCCATCAGTTGTTTCAGTGTGCTGCTCATCGGGGCGCCCTCAGGTGCGGTAGGTATCGGGCAGGCGATCACGGAAGGGGTGCACTTCGAATACGCCGGGCTCGCGGATCAGCGATTTGTTGCGCGCCTTCTCGATGTCGATCTCGACGGTGAACACGCCATCTTCCGCACCTGCGCGGACCAGCGTCTTGCCGGACGGTTCGATGATGTGGCTCATGCCAATGAACTGCATGCCGCCGTCCATATCGTTACGGTTCGGCGCCACGAAGTAGACGATGTTCTCCGCTGCGCGCACGGTGCTGAAGATGTCCGGCAGCATGCGTGCCTGTTCTGGCCAGGCGGCCGGCAGCACGACGATGTCGGCGCCCTCCAGGGCCAGGGTGCGCACCACTTCCGGGAAGCGGATTTCATAACAGATGGCCATGCCGATGCGACCGATCTCGGTATCGAATACCGGTGGCGTCCACTCATCCGGGGTATCGGTGAAACGGTCGCCGATCATGAAAGGCAGGTGACGCTTGCGGTGCAGGCCGACGATGCCTTCGGGGCCGATCAGTGCGGCGGTATTGAAGATGGTATCCGGGCGGCGTTCGTAGAAGCCGGTGATGATATAGATGCCTGTCTGTGCGCTGACTGCCAGCAATGGGGCCAGCGCCTCGATCTCGATGGCGCCACGCTCCAGGTCTTCACGGCTGTCGAACGAGCCGCCAGTGAGCAGACATTCCGGGAAGGCGATCAGACGCGAGCCCTCGCGCGCTGTCTGGCGTGAGAGCTCGGCAACTTTCTCGATGGTCTGGGTCGGGTTGCCCGGAACGGGGTGGATTTGCGCGACCGAAATTTTCATGGATTTCCTCTATAGGTGGCAGAGCGCGCCTGGGCAAATGAGCGCGCCTGTTCGTGCAGCGACGCTGCGGTGCTTAGGGGCTGTTCACGATCCTTGTGTGCGTGACGTGGCAGCTACAAGGCATAAGCGGACATCCTTGCTTTACCTGCGGGAGCGGGCGGGGACGCGCAGTCCATGCCCGTGATTTTCGCGGGCATGGCCCGCTCCCGCAGATAATCACCAGCCACCCTGACGGGGCGACAGGCCGCTTTCGCCACTGCCAAAATCGACGAACCTGGGTTGGACGATCATGAGCAGATACTTAGGGTTGGGCGACGTCCATGGCCTCGTAAACCTTCTTCACCAGGTCGGGATTGATCTTGGCGGCGTACTTGTCTACGACCGGGCGGATCTTTTCCTGGATGCGGGCGACTTCCTCGTCCGGCAGTTCGTTGACCTGCATTCCGGAAGCCTCCAGCTCGGCAATGGCCTTGCTGTCTGCCTCGCGGGAGATCTGCCGCTGCTCGAGGCGCACCTCCATGGCCACCTCGGTGATCAGCTTCTTCTCGTCATCGTTGAGCGTGTCCCAGAAGCTTTTGCCGATCAGCACGATCTGCGGGTTGTAGTTGTGATGGGTGAGGCTGAGGTACTTCTGCACCTCGTTGAACTTGGAGGCGAGGATCAGCGCGGCCGGGTTTTCCTGGCCGTCGACCGTGCCGGTCTCCAGTGCCGTGTGCACTTCGGTGAATGGCAGCGGTGTCGGGTTGGCGCCCAGGGCCGACCACACCTCGAGGAACAGCGGCGATTGCTGGGCGCGGATCTTCAGACCGGCGATGTCTTCCAGCTTGGCGACCGGGCGTTTGTTGTTGGTCAGGTTGCGCACCCCCAACTCCCAGAACGCCAGGCCGACCAGATTCTGCTCGGGTAGCTGGTCGGTGAGCATCTTGCCGACTTCGCCATCGAGCATGCTGTCGACCTTGGCGGTGTCGGTGTACAGGAAGGGGAAGTCGAGAATGCCGAAGTCGGTGACGTGGTTGAGCATCAGCCCGGCGTTCCAGGTCATCATCTCGATCACTCCGCCCTGCAGCGAAGACAGCACCTGCACATCGCCACCGAGTACGCCGTTGGGGAAGGTGCGTACATTGATCTTGCCACCGCTGCGCTCGCTGACCTTCTTGGCGAACAGCTCCATGCCGATGGCTGGCGGCGTGCCCTTGGGGCTGGTGGCGGCGAACTTGATGGTGTGCGAGTTGTACTCGGCAGCGATGCTCAGACTGCTGGCCAGCAGCAAGGCGGCGAGTGCGGTCAGTTTGATCTTCATTATGGAATCCTTGTTGTGGTTGTTATTTGGCGAACCATTCGGCCGGCACGGTGACCAGCCCAGGGAAGGCGATGAGCAGGAACAGCACGATGATTTCGGCGATCAGGAACGGGAAGGTCCCCTTGAGCAGCGCCTCGTAGCGCATTCGACCGATGCCGCAGACCACGTTGAGCACCGTACCCACCGGCGGGGTGATCAGGCCGATGGAGCAATTGATCATGAACAGCACGCCAAAATAGATCGGGTCGATGCCTGCCGCCGTCACCACCGGTACCAGGATCGGCGCCAGCAGCAGCACGGTTGGCGTCAGGTCCATGACCATGGAGATCACCAGGATCAGCAGCATCAGCACCAGGATCAGCAGCTTCGGGTTGTCCATCACGGGTGCGATCAGGTCGATGATCTGCCCGGGAATGTCGGCGATGGTGATCATCCACGCCGGGATCGACGCGGCCGCGACCAGGAACATCACCGCCGCGGTGGTCTTGCCGGCACGCAGTAGCAGCGCGTTGAGGTCCTTGAGGTTCAGCTCGCGGTACACCAGGGCGGACACCAGCAGCGCGTAAACGCTGGCCACGGCGCCCGCTTCGGTCGGTGTCACCACGCCGAAGCGCAGGCCGACGACGATGATCACCGGCAGCAGTAGCGCCCAGATGCTGTCGACAAATGCCTTGGTGCGCTCCTTGCCGGAGGCCTTGGGGCTCAGCTGCACGTCGTTGTCGCGGCGTGACACCAGCCACCAGGCCACGCATAGCGCCACCGCGATCATCAGACCCGGGGCGATACCGGCGAGGAACAGTTTGGTGATCGACAGGCCGGAGGCAACGCCCAGCACCACGAAACCGATGCTCGGCGGGATGATCGAGCCGAGTACCGAGACCGAGGCGATCAGGCCGCCGGAGCGGTTCTGGTTGTAGCCGGCGATGACCATCATCGGCAGCAGCAGCGCGGTCAGCGAGGCGGCGTCGGCCAGTGCCGAGCCGGACAGGCTGGACAGCAGTACGCCGGCAAAGATGGTCACGTAACCGAGGCCACCACGCAGGTGGCCAACCATGGCGATGGCCAGGTTGATGATGCGCTTGGACAACCCACCGCTGTTCATCACCTCGCCAGCGATGATGAACAGCGGGATGGCCAGCAGCGGGAAGCTGCCGGCGGAATTGACGATGTTCTGCGCGATGATCTGCCCATCGAACAGGCCCAGCAGCCACATCAGGGCCACGCCGCAAAGGATCAGGGCGTAGGCGATGGGGGCGCCGATGAGAATGGCGGCCATCAGCACGCCGACGAAGACGGTGAGGGCCATTACTTCAGTACCCCTGCTTGGGTGGTGGGTGCGACGTGGGTGTCGGGCTCGGCGTTCTGCGGCTTGTGGCTGCCCGCCGGCTTTCTCAGGTTGTCGATCATCTGCAGGGTGATCAGCGTGGCGCTGAGCACCGAGAACACCAGGCCGGCGCCGTAGAAGAGCGCCATGGACACGCCAGTCGAGGGGGCGCCGACGTGCAGGTTGATCAGCGTCTGTTTCCAGCTGCCCTGCAGGAACAACCAGGTGACGTAGAGCATCAGCACCTGGGTGAGCAGCAGCAGACATTTGCCGACTGTGGGTGACACGCGACTGGTCACGATATCGACACCGATATGACCGTTCTCATGAAGCATCAGCTGGGCCCCGGCGAACACCAGCCAGACGAAAGCCAGCCGCGAGATCTCTTCGCTGAAGAACAGCCCGGAGTTGAAGCCGTAGCGCAGTACGACGTTAGAGAAGATCAACAGGGTGATACACACCAGGCTGGAAACGATCAGCACTTTCAGCGTGGCGAAGTAGATAGTCAGTATGCTTTTCACGGTGCGCTCTCCAGCGAATGGGCAGATGAGCGAAATAAGAAAGTTGCCTTGTTATCGGTACACGCAAACGTGTCCCATACGGCAGTGTTGGCCGTGTCGTCGGGGGCGGGCATTTATCACCTTTTTATTATTGATTGGATGTTTGTATGCGGTGATTGATTCTTTTCTGAATGCCGGCAAGTGTCAACGCAACTACCGGAAGAGTCGGATTCAATGTTTTTATTAGGGTGATAAAAATGACAACGAAAGGCGCACTCCTGTATAGGGTCGCGCAACTTATATACCGTTGTTTAAGGTTATTTGCGGGAAGTGATGAGGCAGGCAGCCGGGTGCCTCGCCATTGCGGTTGCAGGGTTTCAAGCGAGCGTGGTGTAAAAAGAAGCGTCGTGGCGGTACATGCAAGTCCTTTTGCAGAAGTTGTCGACTTAGTGGGGCAATTGATTGTTTCCAAACTGCTTTATAAGTAAAGGATTTATCAAGTGTTCACGCAAGCTGCGGCAGCCATAGGGCCAGTTGCGGGAATACAATCAATAGCGCAATAAGTAGTAACAGCACGAAACAGAACGGCAGTGCGCCATAAATGACATCCATGAAACTGCCCTGGTTGCGAATACTCTGCACCACGAACAGGTTCATGCCGAACGGCGGTGTTATCTGCCCCATCTCGCAGAGCACGATCAGGATCACACCGAACCATAAGGGGTCGAAGCCCAGCGCCACGATCACCGGTACCACCAGCGGTGCGGTGGTAATCAGCATCGCCAGGGTATCCATGAAGCAACCTAGCACGATGTAGAACAGGATGATCGCCAGCAGCGTGGCCATCGGCGACATGTCCAGATCAGTGATGAAGCTGACCAGCGTGGGCGTGAGGCCGATGGCCGACAGCACGAAGTTGAGGAAGAACGCCGACAGGGTGATGAAGATGATCATTCCGCTGGTGCGCATGGTGGATTCGAACGCCTGGCCGAGGCTCTGCCAGGTGAAGGTACGGCGCCACAGGCCGAGGCCGAACGCGGCCAGTACACCGAGTGCCGCCGACTCGCTGGCGGTGGCGAAACCGCTGTAGATGGCGCCCACCACCAGCACGAAGATCGCCAGCGGCGGCAGCAGGTCGGGAACGCTCGCCAGGCGTGCGGCCCAGGTGGCGCGCTGGCGGGTGCCACCAAGCCTCGGCCAGATCATGCAGGTGATCACGATCATCGCCACGAACATCATGCACAGCAGAAGGCCGGGAATGGTCGCCGCCAGGTAGAGTTTGGGTACCGATAGATTGGCGATCAACGCGAACAGGATCATGTTGATCGACGGCGGAATCAGAATGCCCAGGGTGCCGCCGGCCGCGATCGAGCCGAGGAACAGCGGCGCCGGGTAGCCTTTGCGCTCCTGTTCCGGCAGGGCGATGGTCGAGATGGTCGCCGCCGTGGCCACGCTGGAGCCGCTGGTGGCGGAGAACAGCGCCGAGGCGCCGATGTTGGAGTTCATCAGGCCGCCCGGCAGCCACGACAGCCACTTGTCTGCAGCGCTGTACATGCGCCCGGCCACGCCTGAGCAGACCAGCAGTTCACCCATCAGGATGTACAGCGGAATGGCCACCAGCAGGAACTCGGCACCGGTGCTCCAGGCGATTTCGCCCATGGCGTTGCTCAGTGGCAGTGCCGAAAACAGCTCGGCCAGCGACATGCCCAGCAGGCCGACGCTGACCGCCGCGGCCACGCTGAGGCCGAGCAGGCCCAGCAATACGATCAGGGTGAACGCCAGCATCTCAGCGACCCTCCCGGGTGGCGGCATCACGGCTGGAGCGAGACTCTTCCTCGATCTCCTCCTCGACGGAGTTGATGCCGATCAGCGCATTGGCCGCCGCCCAGCGTTGGTGACGCAGCTGCATCAGGCTGTTGTAGCCCAGCACCAGGATGGTGGTGGCGAAGAACAGGTAACCGGCGAACCACAGCGACTGGGGAATCCATTGCGGCACCTGCAGTGGCGTGGTGGAAATCGAGCGATAGGCGATGGAGTCCCACAGTACGCCACCAACATGCAGCAGTAACGTACCGACGAACAGCGCCATGCCGGCCAGCGCCAGCAGGTCGAGACCGACCTTCGGCTTGAGGGCCAGGCGCGAGTAGAGGATGTCCACGCGCAGGTGGGAGCGTTTGAGCAGCGCGATGGGAAAGGCCCAGGCGCTGACGATGGCCAGCACGTAGCCGGCGATCTCGTCGGCGCCGCCCATGGAAAAGCCGAACAGGCGGCGCAACAGCAGGTCGATGCTGATCATCAGGGCCGAGCCCATCAGCGCGATTCCGCCCATCCAGGCGCTGGCTCGGGCGATGCGGTTGATGAGCCGAAGGCTCGGGGTGTCGTCAGGTTGCATGAGCAGGTTTCTCCGCGAACGGTTGGAGTTCAGCGCGGCAAGTGCCGCTTCTGGCGAGGGCTTCGCTGTGCTCAGGGATCTTTCAGGCCGACGCCAATCGCCTTGCCCGCTGTGGCGTTCCACTGCTGCACGCAGTCGGCGCCACAACGCTTGCCCCAGTCATTGGCGATGCGCAGTACTACGCCACGCAACCTGACGCGCTCCTCGTCGGTCGGCGCACTGACCTGCATCGCGGCGGGATGATGAATCTGGCAGTCGGCGGCGCCGGTATTGCAGGCCAGCGCATAGCGGTTCTCGCGGGCGGTTTCCGTCCACAGGGCGTCCTCCAGCACCTGCGTCTGGGCCTGCAGCAGGTGCTGCACATCGGGGGAAAGCTGTTGCCAACGTTGCAGACCCATGGCGTAGAAACCGATAGACCAGTCCACCGGCAGGTCGTAGACATGGCCCGCCACGTCGTACCACTTGGCGGCGTTGCCCGAACCCATGCCGGTCACCGCGCAGTCGATAACGCCGGTCTGCATGGCCGTGACCACTTCGGCGAAGGGCAGGGTGACCGGCGATGCGCCGAGCGCGCCGACCATATCGGCCATGCTGCGACCGCGTACCCGAACCTTGCGGCCCTTGAGATCGTCCAGGCCATTGACGGCGTCACGGCAGAAGAACACCTGGGCGGTATAGGGCACGGTGGCCAGCAGCTTGACGCCGTGGCGCTCGGCCATGCGCGCCGCCAGCACCGGTTTGTAGGCATCGGCGATCTTGCGCGAAGTGGCGATGTCGGCCGCCATTCCGGGCAGGTCGATACCCTCGAAGGCTGCGTCGTCGCCCGCCACGAAGGCGAACACGCCCATGCCGATCTCGACCGCGCCGGCGCGCAGCACGCGCACCATCTCCGGGCCCTTGAGGCCGCTTTCCGACAGGCCCATCAGGCGCGCGGTGACCGTGCCGCCAGAATTGGCCGGCAGGGTTTCATTCCAGAACGGGCGCTCCACGGCGCGAAAGGTGTAGTTGTGGCTGCCGCCACCGACCACGTTGAAATGGATCGACGGTGCGTCGTCCGCGAGCGCACTGGCGCCAATCGAGCAGCCCAGCGCAGCCAGGAATACCCTGGGGAGCGAGTACAGTTTCATGGTAGTCCTGTTGTTTTTCTGGGGGAGCTACGGGGCAGAAACCTGGTGGAAGGTGCAGCGGGTCAGTATTGGAATTGTCATCGCGCCTGACCTTGCGCGGCGCGGTCGGCGTCAGCGTGCCCGGTCGATGGCCGCGTCGATCACCGAGCGTGAGCCCACCACATCGGGAAACTTCTCGCCCTGGGCCAGGCGTGCCAGGGTGCGCTTCTCGTTCTCCTGGAACTCGATGGCGCGGCGGGCCAGCACCAGTGCCTGGGCGGGCGGCAGAATGACGATGCCGTTCTCGTCGGCGATCACCGCATCACCGGGCCGCACCACCACGCCGCCGCACTGCACCGCAGTGCAGAACTCGCCTTCCTCGCCCTTGACCCGCGTGGTGATGGCGCTGGCGCCCCAGGACCAGACCGGCACGCCGTGCTGGCGAATCTCGCCCAGGTCGGTGACGTAACCATCGATGATGATCCCGGCGATGCCGGCCTGCTTGGCCGCGTAGGCCATGGCGCCGCCCATGGCGGCGGTCACGCTTTCGCCGCAGCGGTCGACCACCAGAAAGTCGCCCGGCCTGGCGCACCCCATCGCGTAATGCAGGATGCCGCCGTCGGCGCCGGGCATCTTAACTGTCACCGCCGTACCCACGGTGCGCACATTTTCGAAGTGCGCCCGTATTTGCGGGCTCACTATACCGGTGGTGATGAAATGGCCGATGGTGGCAGGCTCGGCGCGCAAGAGAACGGAAAGTTCTTCTGGATTAATCGCCTCGGGAAGTGCTTCGATAATATACATGCGCTGTTTAATTATTCGTTTCGGGCAGGAAGTGAGTTCGATCCTAGCAAGCCTGTTTTTGTGGCGATAATAAAAATCAGCGAACAAAAGAGGGGACGATTTTTATCATGCGAATTACCCTGATGCAGATCGAGGCCTTCTACTGGACTGCCCGATTGGGCGGTGTACATGCTGCATCTCGCCATCTTCATCTGACCCAGCCAGCCATTTCCTCACGCATCCGCGAGATGGAATCGCTGCTCAGCGTCAAGTTGTTCGACCGTAGCAAACAGCGCATGACCCTCACCGCCGATGGCCATATCGCCCTGCGCCACGCCGAGCTGGCGCTCAACAACAGCGTGAAGCTCGAGCAGTTCGCCGCCAAGCAGAAGCAGCACCGCCGGCTGCGCCTGGGCGCCGACGAATGCTCGGCGATGGTCGGGTTGACCGCGGTGATCGCCGAGATCAAGGCACACTTTCCCGAGATCACCCTGGAAATCACCATCGACGTCGGCGCGGTGCTCAACCGCAAGCTCAACGACCACGAGCTCGACCTGGCGCTGCTCACCAACCCCGCCACCCGCGAGGACGTCACCGACATCTTCATCGGCTGGATGACCTTCCAGTGGGTCGCCTCGCCGCAACTGGCCATCGACGCCGACCCGTTCCTGCCGGAGCACGCCGCGGGCCACCCCATCGTCAGCCACTCGGCGCCCTCGACCCTGTACTCGGTGGTCGAGAACTGGCTCAAGGGCGGCAGCGCACCGTCGGAAGCCTTCCACTCCAGCAACTCGCTGAGCTTCATGGCCAAACTGGTCTCCGCCGGCCACGCCATCGGCATTCTGCCGGTACCGCTGATCCGCGAAATGCTCGCCCTCAACCTGCTGAAAACCCTGCCCTGCGACCCGCCCATCCCGCCAGCGCGCTTCTGCCTCTCCTACATGACGGAAATGCCCGACATGCAGATCGATGCACTGGTGGCGATTACCCGGGAAACCTTATTGCGGCAGAATTTTTTGGTGGGGGCGCAGACTCTGCAAGGTGATTGAATAACCGCGCAGAAATCAGGTCGCTGATGGCGAGTCTGTGATTTCGGCTGTTCGCCAGTATTTCCATAGCGGCAGAGCAACGGTTACCAAGCTCTTTGATATCGGTGACGAATTTATCAGGGCTGCGATGATGCCGTGCTCTTTTCAAAACGCTGAAACATCGACAATCCAGGCTACGTTCACAGTGGAAATATGGGATTAAGATGAATTGTCGCGGTGACGGATAACGGCCTGCCACTCATGTGGGCAGCACCGTTGAATGAAAAAGCCCCGTGTCCACGGGGCATTCATGAAGGAGAGGAATCAGTCAAAGACCGCTGCCGTGTCGATACGTCGCCAGATCGCTTCGGCAAAGCTATAGAGTGCGAACGCGATCAGTCCTACGCCAATCAATCCCAGCCAGAAGGTGCCGAAGGGCAACGACTGCAGGGCATTCAGGGCGTCTTCCAGGCCGGGTGGCTTGGTCGGCTCGTAGCGTGCGCCACCGCTGAAGAGCATGCCGGACACCACCAGGAACGAGACGCCTCGGGCAATCAGGCCCACCTTCGAGATGGGCGTGACCCAGCGCATGACCTCATCCGAGGCAGAGAAGTACTTTTCGAACTTGGCCTTCCAACCCTTGATGATGTGCGCAATGCCTACGCCCAGGGGTACCAGTGCGACCAGGTAAACGAGATAGTTCGAATACTTCCAGCCCAGTAGGCCGGAGAGGAAATCGCCGTTGCCACCGCCGCCACTGGAGGATTCACCGAGCGAGCTACCCAGCAGGCCCAGCGTGAACAGGGTGAGCAGGCTGTAACTGATGGCGCCACCGACAAGGCCTGCACGCGCGGCGAGCCCCTTGGCGTCGGTGCCGTGATCTTCCGGGTCGGTAATGGCCTGGGTCAGCCGCCAGGCGGCATAGGCGATGAGCCCCAGCACCATGATCCACAGCAGCGTTTCGCCGAATGGTTGCCCCAACAGCTGCGAGATGGCGCCCTTGGTGCCGACCGTCTCCCCGCTCCCTTTGGCGGCGAGCAGGGCGAAGGTGCCGATGATCAGATACACCACGCCGCGCGCTGCGTAGCCAGTTCGAGCGAGCCAGACAATGCCTCGCGAGAGTTCGCCTTTGGCGTGAATGGCTGGGTTGTACATGGTGAGCATCCTGAGTGGCTGAAGTAGATAACGATGCAGTTGACACCCACCGATGGATCACGGTTTAGATTGATTGACCGTCGGCTTTCAGGAAGGCGCGAGCCCGGGCACCGAGAGATTTTTCCCGAGCCTTGAGCATCAGCAGCACTTGATTGCTGGCGTTGCACCAGCGTCATCCAGCAAGGTGCCTTCTCACAAAGCCGCAAGTTCTGGCTCGGAAGATTGCCCAGTAAAAAGAGGCCTGCCAGGTCCGTACGATCGCATTGGATGCCGTGGTGCAAGGCGGCCTATGCCTTGAGGCAGCGCCTCATCAAGGACCCAAGGTAAAAAGTGGCAAGCGCCAGAAACGACAAAGCCCGCACAGGGCGGGCTTTGTGTTTTGCTTCCGCATCATCCCGGTGGGATCAGAGGAAACAGCGATATGGCGCACTCGGCGGGATTCGAACCCACGACCCCTGCCTTCGGAGTCCTAAAAGCCGACGTTTAGAATCAATACGTTAGCGCTGATTAGCTGGGAAATCAAAGGGTTATGGTCGCCACGATTAGCGCGTGTTCGCCCCGGTTAGCGGGGCGAGTGTGGCAAATTTGTGGCATCCCATAACCAGAAATGCGCTAGACAGTTAATTCTTTTGCAATCATCTCCGCCTGCTTCAGTACCGTTTCCGTGGCGAGCAATTGCATATCTGGCGGATAGCCGAACTGACGCAGGGTGCGTTTCACAATTACCTTTAGCTTGGCCTTAACACTCTCCTTGATGGTCCAGTCGATGGAGGCGTTCTCACGCACGCGCAAGGTCAGTACCACAGCCAGCTCACGCAATTTTTCTTGCGCCATCAACTCGCGGGCGCTTTCGTTGTTGGCGACAGCGCTGTAGAAGGCGTATTCGAAATCCGTCAGCCCCATATTCTTGGCTTCGTCGTCCGAGGCGACGATTTCCTTGCTGATCTTGATCAGCTCGTCCATTACCTCGGCGGCGGTGAGGATCTTGTTGTGATACTTCTTGATGGCGTTTTCCAGCATCTCCATCAAGCTCTTGCTCTGCACCAGATTCTTTCTGGCTCGTGCTTTCAGCTCGTCATTGAGCAGTTTCTTCAGCACCTCAAGCGCCACGTTCTTGTGCTTATGGTCCTTTAGTTCAGCCAGAAATTCGTCGGAGAGAATGGAGATATCCGGTTTCTTGAGGCCCGCCGCATCGAACACGTCGATCACCTGTTCCGACACCAGCGCCTTATCGATTACCTGGCGGATAGTGGTTTCGATGTCTTCATCACTACGGCCTTCGCCAGCACCGCCATCGAATTTAACCAGCCGGGCTTTGACCGCCTGAAAGAAACCCACTTCGTCCTTGGCATCCAGCGCCTGCTCATGGGGCACCGCAATGGCAAAGGCTTGCGACAGTGCAGAGACTTCCTTGATATAGCGGTTGCGCCCATCCTCCAGCCCGAGGATATGTTCTTCCGCCGCCAGAATCAGCGAGAGCTTTTGTGCAGTATCGGCCTCGAAGAAGTCTTCATAGGCGAAGTCGTGATACATGGCCGAGATGATCTCAATCTTCTCCAGCATCAGCGCCACTGCCTGTTCCTGCGCCAGGGTCGGGTCGCCCTTACCTCCAGCATCGGAGTAGAACGACAGGGCCTCCTTCAGGTCGGCGGCGATGCCAAGGTAGTCCACTACCAGGCCGCCCGGCTTATCCTTGTGCACACGATTCACCCGGGCAATCGCCTGCATCAGGTTATGGCCCTTCATCGGCTTGTCGATATAGAGGGTGTGCATGCTGGGCGCGTCAAAGCCCGTCAGCCACATGTTGCGCACTATCACCAACTTGAGCGGGTCGGCATCGTCCTTCATACGCTCGGCCAGCATTTTGCGTTGTTCTTTGCTGGTGTGGTGTTTGGCCAACATCGGGCCATCGCTGGACGAAGCGGTCATCACTACCTTGATCACACCTTTGCTCAAGTCATCCGAGTGCCACTGCGGACGCAGTTTGACTATCTCGCGGTACAGCTCGGCGGCGATGCGTCGTGACATGCTCACCACCATGGCCTTGCCGGCGAAGACCTCCTGGCGGGCGTCGAAATGGGCAACGATATCGCCGGCAATGTTCTTGATACGTTGCTCGCTCCCAATCAGCGCTTCCATGCGCGTCCATTTGGCTTTGGCCTTCTGCGTTTCGCTCAGCTCGTCCTGCTCCAGCTCTTCGTCCAGCTCGGCGATCAGTTTTTTGCCCTCTTCGCTGAGCGTCACTTTGGCCAGGCGGCTCTCGTAAAAAATGCGCACCGTGGCACCGTCTTCCACCGCTTGGGCAATGTCGTAGATGTCCACATAGTTGCCGAACACATGGGGGGTATTAACGTCGGTCTTTTCAATCGGAGTGCCGGTAAAGCCCAGGTAGGTCGCATTGGGCAGGGCATCGCGCAGGTACTTGGCGAAACCGTAAACCACCTTCTTGCCGATCAAGGTGCCGTCGGCGCTTTTCTCATCCACCGTCTTGGCCGCAAAGCCGTACTGGGTGCGATGCGCTTCGTCGGCGATCACCACGATATTGCGACGGTCGGACAGCTCTTCGTAGATGTTGCCCTCTTCGGGCTGGAATTTCTGGATAGTGGAGAACACCACGCCGCCGGAGGCCACCTTGAGCAGGGCCTTGAGATCGTCACGATCCTTGGCCTGCACCGGCTCCTGGCGCAACAGCTGCTTGGAGGCGGCGAAGGTGTCGAATAGCTGATCGTCTAGGTCGTTGCGGTCGGTAATCACCAGAATGGTTGGGTTATCCAGCAGCAGTACGATCTTGCCGGTGTAGAACACCATGGACAGCGACTTGCCCGAACCCTGGGTGTGCCACACCACACCCGCTTTCTTGTCACCGCGGGGTTGTTTGCTTACGCTGGGCAGGTCATAGCTGGCGGGGTTCTCCCGCGCACTCAGGCCGGTGCCCATGTCCACGGCCCGCAGAGTGGAGGCTATCGCCGCATTCACTGCGTAATACTGGTGGTAGGCCGCCAGCTTCTTCACCGTGCTGATGGTGATCTGGCCGGTTTTCGGGTCTTCCTTCCTGGCCTTTTCAAACACGATAAAGTGGCGCAGCAAATCCAGCAGCGTGGCCTTGTTCAGCATGCCGACGATCAGGGTTTCCAGCTGGCTGACCAGGTGCGAGGCCTCGGCCTTGCCGTCGGCACTCTTCCACGCCATAAAACGCGATAGCCCAGCGGAGAGCGAACCAGCCTTGGCTTCCAGGCCATCCGAGATCACCACAAAGGCATTGCTGGCGAACAGACTAGGGATACTTTGTTTGTAGGTTTCGATCTGCTGAAAGGCGCTTTTCAGCGTGGCGTTTTCCGCGGCGGCGTTTTTCAGCTCGATCACCACCAGGGGTAGACCGTTGACGAACAGCACCAAATCCGGTCGTTTGGTCTGGTTGTTCTCAATGATGGTGAACTGGCTGGCGACTACGAATTCATTATTTTCCGGGTGGGCGAAGTCGATCAGCCAGACCCGCTCGCCGCGTTCGTCACCATCCTTGTGCCGGCTCGCCGGCACACCTTCGCTCAGCAAACGGTGGAACGCCTCGTTATTCGCTAGCAGCTCGGGAGACTGTACGCGTTGTACATCCTTTAGCGCGGCCTGTACCACCTCCGACGGCAGCTTGGCATTGATGCGCCGAGCCGCTTGTTCCAATCGCCCAAGCAGCAGCACTTCGGCATAGTCGCGGCGCTCTGAGTTATCACTGTCCGGCGCGCTATCAGGGGCGTGAATGGCCTGATAACCCAGGCGCTCGAACAGCCTGATGGCGAAGGTTTCGATGGCGGATTCGGTGAGTGTGGCCAAAATGGATTTCCCTATGGATGTTCTGGCGCCGCCAGCATGTTCATGATCAGGCGGATCAAGGTGTCCTTCTGCCTCGGGTCCGACTCCGCGACCAGCAGGGTCAGGGCAGCCAGGCCGGTATCATTGATCACTGGCTCCCCGCGAGTATTGAGTAAACGCCCGTTACGGTGCAGAAAATCAACGAACAAAAAGGCCCCGCTGCGTTTATTGCCATCGGTAAACGGATGGTTCTTCACCACAAAATACAGCAGATGCGCCGCCTTGCTTTCCAGCGTCGGATAAGCCGGCTCGCCGAACACCGACTGATCCAGATTGCCCAGCAGGGCGCCGAGGCCATCGCCCCGTGGCTGGGCGAACAACTCGGTCGCCTCGCCGCGCGCGAGCAACGACTGCTTCAATTCCAGCAGCGCCGCACTGGCTTCTGCCTCGGTGGGCAGGCTGCCGCCGGGCTGGCCGTCGGGCTCGTTCAATAGCCCCTCATCGTAGCGTTGCAGCCAGAGAAAGGTCTGGGTATAGCGGCTGACGATCTCCTCCAGGCCGCTACCCGCTTCGGCGGTAATCGCTGGGGAACGAGCCGCCTTGCGAATCAACGCCAGGGCCTGCTCCAGCTCGGCGGCATTCTGTTTGAAGCGCGTCTGATGCAGGCTATAGCCCTGAACCAGATGCTGGCGCAGCACCTGCGTGGCCCACTGGCGAAAACGCGTACCCTGCACCGACTTGACCCGGTAGCCCACCGAGATAATCACATCCAGGTTGTAGTGCTTGACCTGATAGGTCTTTCCGTCCTCGGCAGTATGTGCAAAATTTGCACATACTGAATCGGCCTCCAGCTCGCCTTCGGCAAAGATATTGCGCAAATGCTTGCTGATTACCGAACGTTCGCGGCCAAACAACTCACTCATCTGCTCCTGGCGCAGCCACACCGTATCCTCCTGGATATGCACATCAAGCTCGGTGCTGCCATCGGCGGTTTGGTAGAGGGTGATCTGGCTTTGCGGGCTCATCTGCACAGCCTTCCTGTGTTCTAGGCGAATCACGCTTCACCTTCAGCCATATCATCCTCGGACTCCAAGAACGCCTTGGACTCCATTTGATAGGCTTCAAGTTCCATATTGAATAGAATCTCACTCGCGGGGTAGGAGTACTCACCCATAGCGAACTCCCCGAAGTTGTCATCCCAAAAAGTATTAAAATTCTCGTTAGCCTTGTAATCGAAGGCCGCATGATTTTCACTGCCACCGGCGATGGTGAGAGTTCCCTCGCGCTCTTCAAAAGCCCGAATAAGAAAAACAGCCACTACAAGGGTGCTGTCAATCAAGAACTCCCTGGTGAGCAAGTCGACTTTGTCATTTCTATATTTTAGTTCTTCAAGTGACTTGCCGTGAGAGGTTGGGCTTATTTCATTTCTCAAATTGCCAATCAACTGGCCAATATTAGCCAGGGAGCCAGACATCTGTGTCACCAGCTCTTCTGCGGTATAGCCAAGGGCTACAAAGGCCTTCTTCAATACCGCATTGATACTCGGTGTATTTCCAAGTGCTACGCCTTTCGCATCACAGATTTCCTTGCCAATACTCTCCAGCAGAGCTTTGGCATTCTCAACCGAGATGCTGAAGTCCGTTTCAAGATGTCCCTCCATTCGCTCAATATAAATCTCAAGCGTCTGCCAGCGGTTATATTGGGTAAGCGTGGCCCTAAGCTTTTCCATCAGTAAGTCACTCTCACTTCACCGCTCATAAGTTTTGGTAGCAGGGTGTCGCGAAGCTTTTCCAGGTTCTTAATTTGTTTGGCGTTGGCTATTTGCTTATCGAGCAATGGTTCCATTTGCTTTGACATGACCTCAAGTTCCCCAGGAGACGGCACCAATACCATAGCGGCATCAAGATCGCCGCGTTTGATATGGCCCATGGTTGTCGCATGGCTGGAGGAAATAGCGATAAACTCAGCGAGATGGTGTTTACACCACATCAGATAAAACCATTTCGGAAACTCATCAGAGGTCACCTTGAACAGGTGCTGGTTCAATACGCAGCGCTCACCATCCCAGACCTTGACCATGAGCGAGGCAGACCAGGAAAAAATCACATCGCCCGCTTCGACAATATAGTCGGATTTAACCTGGCTTGTTGCCCAGTCCGATGTTTCAGAAATACCGCCACTCAGCTCCCTGATTTTTAATACAGGTAGTTTTTCAAGGTCATTTTCTGGTGGATATTTTTGGCATGCCAGACCATTCAAGAAGCTGGCGATGCTGCTTAAAGGTTTTCCTTCCCAATTATTAGGGGCGCCTTCAAAAAACCATTGACGAAACAGGGTGTCTGCCAGTGCTTCGAGGGTCTTGTTCTGGCTATTCAGTAGTTCGACTTTTCTGTGTATGCTTCTAAGAACAGCTGAGATATTTATTTGCTCTAAAAGGGAAGGAAGCAATATGTTGCAAGCCTCAATTCTACCCGGAGCAGTATGGACAATTTTAGTTCCTGAAGCAGAACCAACAAGCTGTTGGTTAAATTCCTTGGTGAGAAAATACCAATATAGGAAATCCAGCGATACAAGCGCTTTGTCCTTGATTATCACCTTTCCTAGCCGTTGATTATGAAGGTATTTAACTCCGTTATCCGGAATTATTCCTGGAACGCCTAAGATTTCGCCGCCTTCGGTCTGGCAGGTCATGATTAACAATATATCTCCAGCTGATAGTAAATACTCGGCCGGGTATTCTGCGGTATATCTTCTTGTTTTTGTATCGTTAAATCTAAAGCCGCCGCCATATAGAAAATTCCCGATACTGACGACAATTGGTTTGTCAGTTTCCTGCTCCGACAAATACTCGCTCTTGAATGGCCATCCATGTTTTATAGTTATGATTTCTCCGAGTTTGATAGGCTTCCACTCGTTCATGCCCGCACTCTCATCAAACTATCGATAATGGCCTGATTAAGCTTCGCTTCTTCCAACAATTGCGCCTCAAACTCGGCCTTTAACGTGGCAAAGCTCTCGGCAAAATCAAAGTCGTCTTCCTCGTCGGGCAGGCCGACATAGCGTCCCGGTGTCAGCACATAATCCAGCTCCGCCACCCGCTGCAGCGGCACCGAGGCGCAGAAGCCTTTTATGTCCTTATAGCCGTCTTCGCCGGTGCGCCAGGCGTGGTAGGTATCGGCGATCTGCTGAATATCCTCGGCGCTCAGTTCCTTGGTGCGGCGGTTGATCAGATGGCCGAGGTTGCGCGCATCGATAAACAGGATTTCGCCTTTGCGCGGGTGGCCGTTGCTGCGGGCACGATTCATAAACCACAGCGCAGCCGGGATCTGGGTGTTCAAAAACAGCTTGGCCGGCAGGTTGACGATGCAGTCGATCAGGTTGCCGTCGGCGATCAGCGCCTTGCGGATATCGCCTTCGCCACTGCTCTTGCTGGTCAGCGCGCCCTTGGCCAGCACCACGCCGGCGCGGCCGTTGGGGGCCAGATGGTGGGCGAAGTGTTGCAGCCAGGCGAAGTTGGCGTTGCCCACCGGCGGGGTGCCGTATTGCCAGCGACCATCGCCGCGCAGCAGATCGCCGCTCCAGTCGCTGACGTTGAAAGGCGGGTTGGCGATGATAAAGTCGGCTTTCAGGTCTTTATGTGCATCATTAAGGAAGGAGCCTTCGTTGTTCCACTTCACCTGTGAGGAGTCGATGCCGCGAATGGCCAGGTTCATCCGTGCCAGGCGCCAGGTGGTCTGGTTGCTCTCCTGGCCATAGATGGAGATGTCGTTGACCCGGCCCTGGTGCTCTTCGACGAATTTTTCCGACTGCACGAACATGCCGCCGGAGCCGCAGCAGGGGTCGAATACCCGGCCCTTATAGGGTTCGAGCATCATCACCAGCAATTCGACGATGGAGCGCGGCGTATAGAACTGACCACCCTGTTTGCCTTCGGCCAGGGCGAACTCACCGAGAAAGTATTCGAATACATGGCCTAGCACGTCGGCGCTGCGGCTCTTGGCATCGCCCAGGGCGATATTGCCGACCAGGTCGATCAATCCGCCGAGGCTGGCGGGGTCGAGATTCTGCCGGGCAAACACCTTGGGCAGCACACCCTTGAGCGAAGGGTTTTCCTTCTCGATAGCGTCCATGGCGTTGTCCACATACCGGCCTATATCGGGTTGCTTGGCCATGCTCAGCAGATAGAACCAGCGTGCTTCGAGCGGCACGAAGAATACGTTCTCGGCCTTGTACTCGTCCTTGTCCTCCGGGTCCGCCCCGGCGTACTCGCCTTCGCCGGCTTTGAGCGTGTTGTACATTTCTTCGAATGAGTCGGAGATGTACTTGAGGAAGATCAGGCCGAGTACCACATGCTTGTATTCGGCAGCGTCGATGTTCTTGCGCAGCTTGTCGGCGGCTTTCCAGAGCTGTTTTTCCAGGGGTTCTTCTTTGTTCGGTTTTACTGCTTTGGGCCTAGCCATTTGGTTCCTATCCACTCGTGAAATCGAACGTGAGCTCTTGAGAGCATCACGTAAGGGTTTTATCGGGCCTGTGTCACGAACACTCTATTGAACGCTATTACCCATTCAATCGGTGTTCACTTGGTTCCTGACAGGCTTGAATTTATGCCGGCAAATAAGTTCGCTTAAGAGGAATCAGGCGTTTTATCTCGGCGTCGGTGCTTTCATAGTGCTCGACGAGTGCGCGCACCAAATTATCTATCGTCCAAAGAGTCAGCGGTACGCTGGCGCGATCGGCCTCGTAATAGGCGTCCTTCGTGAAGCCACCGGTGCTTACATAGAGCCCTCTATCATCCTTGTGACGACCACCAAGAAAGCTGCGGACTGCCTGGCTGCCCATCTGCCCGTTGCGGTGCTTCACCTCGACTATGATTCGCGGATTCTCAAAGCCAAATCCATCGGGGGATGCGATGATGTCTTTGCCTCGGTCGGGACCGGCCGGGGATATCTGGGTCTTGTAGCCCATCGCGCGTAGCAATCCTGCAACCAGCTCCTGCATCTCGTTCCAATCGAGAGAGTTAACCAAGTCTTTAATGCGCTCAATGGCGAGGCTTTCTAAGCCGGTCAGCGGGTCGGTTTCGACTTCCTCTTCAACAGTTTCTGGCAGGGCCGGTACAGGCTTACCCGCAGCATTGGCCAGTAGCTCCAGCATGGCAAACTCTGGCACCACGAACACGGTGAGTGTGGAGCCCAAACTGTTCTTGCTAGCGGTAGCGAGGCTATCGCGCTCAATTTCTTTGCTTTGCCACTGCACAGGACGGATCAGAGGCATGTCGTCGGCTGCCCAGTCGGCGCGATACTCATACGCGCCGGTGACCTTGCCTACTAGATAGGTACGGTTGGCTGAGGAATAGGTAACGACCCAATCCTCAGGCTTGATCTCATTGATGAAACGCCAAACCTGAGAGGCACCAGAGATGGCCGTACCGGATTTGATGTTGGGCTCCATCCCTTGATACAGAGCCGTAAGCTCTTTACGTGTCATGTTCGGCTTGGCGACTGCGGCCAACTGCGACCACCCAATAGCGGCCACCTCACGCTCTCGGAAGTCATCGTAGAGCCGCCCACCTTCACCCCGGATCATCCACATCTTTGCCATGATTGTTCCTATTCTGTTTTCCTGCGGCGTTTCAGGGCTCGCTGAGGGCTTGTTCGTAGGCGTTGGAAAAGCTTGTGAGATCAGTCCTGAGTACAAGACAAAGATCCCGAAGCTGAACGATATCAAGCCTTCTTACACCGCGCTCCACATCACTCATGAATGATTGAGGCCGACAAAGGGCGGCGGAACACTGGGCCTGCGTCAAGCCGGATTCGATACGGAGACGTTTCAGCAACTGAAGGAATATCTCGTGCTCACGTCGGTAGATAGCTTTGGTCATGGCCACGTCTAGGTGGGATGCGGCTTGCCAAGCTATATCTGCTTTTAAGATATCTGATTTTCAGATAACTTTGCTTCGTTCACTAGACGAGGACGAAGAATGAGATCGGTAATGGAGATTCTGCGGGCGCTATGGGCTGTCGGGTGCATACCTATTGGGCTGCTGCTACTGGTTGTCATAGTGCTTTGTGGGTTCAACCTAGCATTTTTTCTAGGTATGAGCGGTGGCGCTGAGCCTGTCGTTCGCTGGCTTTTCTGGATTTTGGTCTTGTATTTTTTAGGGGGGATTTGGCTTTTTAGGCGAGTTGATCAGCATTATTCCCAGAAGCTGAAAAAGCTAGCTGCACAATTCCAAGCCCAAGGCTTCCGGCCCCAGGTAGAAATATTTGCGAAGATGAACGATGCCTACATCGGCATTGACGGATCAGCACGTAGCCTGCTGGCCTACCCCGTCTATGGAGCAGGGCATTTCTTTCCACTCGATGAAATCATCTCTTGGCGGATTGTTCCTGTCGGAAAGCGTAACCACCGCCTAGAGATGCTGACTAGTAACGCTCAGGTGCCCGTGTTCAGCGTCGTACTGAGGCCGTCCGAAGTGTCTGCCACAGAGGCTAGGTTGGCAGCAGCATTCGGCGCCTAGAACTATAACCAGTGCACCCGAGAAATTGCGCCACTGGTGCCCCATCTCTTGTCGTCTTCATTAACGTGTGGGGTCTCGGGGCTTGCCCTGAGCAGAGGTGGTAGGCCGCGCAATGGAGTGAAACGACTGCCGCGTCGCCGGTTGTGTTCCTGCCATTAATGGCGGGAGTACAAACCCTACCTTGTCCAGCATGTTCCCCTGTATACGCGCATGACGCAGAGAAAATCATGCGAGAGCGCTTAGTCCAAGCTAGTGAACGAAAATGGAGAGAGACTTGAACCTGGAGTGGCCCGGGAGTATGACGCACTTAGCCAGCAAACAGGCGAATGGTTGTGGGATTCCAGTACGAACGGGGTGGGGGAAGATTTGGGAATATTTCTGGGCTCAGAGTCGGAATGAGTGGTAGCGTCCAATGATGCACACCAGGGGGATACGTAATGGGCCCGCCTCGCCAATCCGATAGTAGTCACGAGGAGATCGCGGAGAATAAGCGTATCAACCGTGAGCAGTTGATACGGTTTCTCAGGGCAGGGCCTCCAGACATCGTCGCTGCGGATGCGGAGCGACTACGTGAGGCAATGCGTAAAAGGTCCGGAGACGGGAAGCGTTGTCGAATTGAGTGGCCTGCCTTCAGCAAGCCGGACAAGTAGGTCTGCCATCTGACGGCAAGGCTCCGCATTGGCGGCAGAGGGCAGATACGTTTTTGATCTTGTGGCTGTGAGCTCAGTTTTCTTCAAAACTTCTTTTCTTGTTTGGGTGACTCACTGGCACCTGAACAAGCGCTTCACCTGCCAGCTAGTCACTCCAGTTGTGCATGAGCGTGACAAGCTGTCACCTGACAGCCTGTCACATAGGCGGTCGTCACTCCTTTGCACATTCAGGTCTTCTCATGGCCTGCCCGATTGATAAAAGCGATTTGTAGAGGCTTGCATTACTTTGGGCCAGCTGCAGCAGTGCGTCGCGGCCATCTATCTGAATATTGTTCTCGCACTGGATGAGCTGCAGTTTTTCGATATGGATACCATGGCCTGCCGCTCGCTGGCTGCGTAGCATCTCTTTGAGTTCCGTCACGAGCTCTTGAATTTTGGCCGGCTGATACTCGAGCTTGAGTATGGCTTTTCTCTCCCCGCGCGGACCAAATGCGGAAATGCGTTCTTGCAGGCGATAACCATTGTGTTTTCGCACGCGGATCTTCTGAACATAGCCATGCTCCTGAAGTGTTTTGAGCTCACGCATTACCTGTCGAGCGCTGATTCCAGCCTTTTTCGCGATTGTTTCGATTCCTGGCTCGGCCAGGCCCGTTCTAAGGCTGCAATGCGACTTGATCACGCAATAGACGGCGAATGCGAAGGGCCCCAAGGTTCGCAGATCGTTGTCCACCATAGACTTGAAGATATGGAACCAGTAGGGATCAAACTTCATCTCTTCGTCATTCAATGTCACCGTTGAAGGGACTTGTGGGTTGTCTGACTGTGTCATTTGCGTGCCTCAATCTGCGCTTTTTTGGTCGGTCGTCCTGCAGGGCGAGATAGGTCTTTGGCGTAGGTGGCAATCGGCACCGTATTCTTTTCCTGAGGGCCGCATCGCATCCATTGGCGGAGGGCGCCTAAGCGCCAACGCAAGCGCGATAGACCGGGAACAGGTTCAAGCCCAGGTAATTTTCGCTGCCGCACGGTGAGGATGCTGAAGCCGGTCAGGGCGGCTACTTCGGCAACGCCTATCAGTACATCGTCGCCAAGCTTCTGAATTTTCTGGATGGTTTCGTAGTCGATGCTCATGATTGCTGTCGCCTGAATGCTTTAAAGGCTTCCAGTTTTCGGTAGCGCTGAGCTGGATAACTAGGACGCCTTTTTGACAGGCGCTGTTGTTAGCTAAAGAATGCGTGCATGCAGCCATCCGACACGCCGGTTCTAGATATCCAACACCATGAGGCTTTCGAGCTCGTTTTTCGGGAGTTGCATAGTCACGCCGCTGCCGGCCGTAGAAATTTTGTCGTACGGGTGCCGCAGGACGTGGTGATTTATCTATTCACTGGGATACTGCGAAAGGCCGATCTATCCAAGGTGGTGCTGGAACGAGAGCTCTCTAAGCTGGGGTTGTATGGGTTCAAGGATGCAGATGGCCGCATACTTCGGCGTTACTTGAGCGGTGAAGCCCGGATGGCCTGGGGTACCTACAGGCGCTTGGTTTTCTGGGCCCTGGCAAACAACTGGATTAGTGACTGGGCTTTTCGCGATCTGTTGCTGAGTGCGAATTTACGGGAGGCGGCTCAGCGTAGCGCTCGTACACTTCTAAACAAGGTAAAACGCCGAATATCTTTAGCCGAGCTGACTCGAGAGCAGATTGTTGATTGCTTCAGCGAGAACTACTGGCAAGTCCTGCAGGAACTTGAGGCGGTGGCAGTGAGTCGGGTGGGCACAGATAGAGACATCAGGGAGCTGGCTGGCTCCCTGGGGCTTGAGCTTTAGGCTAGCTTGGCAGCTAGTTCCTCCGCAGTGATGTTGTAGTAGCGCTTCAGCATGTTGACCTCCCGGTGGCCGGTCACGCTGGCCAGCTCGATTAAGTTGGGTAGCTTGGTAGCCAGCCGACAAGTTGCCTCGTGGCGTAGGTCATGGAAACGCAGGTCAAGCAGAAAACCCTCCTGAGGCGTTACCTGTGCTTTACCGCAATCATCTAAGTACCGCGTTCTCGCCCTCGCCAATCCGCGCATGTAGGCTTTCTTGAGCGCGTCAGGAGTCGTGGGAAACACTCGCCCGCAAAGTGACCTGGGTAGTTCCTTAAGCAGCTGTACCGCTCTGGGCGTGAGCGGTAGCGTCCTGGGTAAACCATTCTTGGTGGAGGGTAAGTGAGCCGTTCGACGTTCTAGGCTTATATGCTTCCAAAGCAGCTGGAACAGTTCACCACGGCGCATAGCGGTTTCTAACGCGAGCTGCACGATGGGCCTTATCCAGGGGTTGTGTGAAGCCTCGGCGTAGGTGCCATCTGCGCGGCGTTCGCAGTACTCCAACGCGGCCAGCAAGTACTCTTCCTCATCCGGTGCCAGGCGGCGGGAGCGTTCATCGTTGTAGCTGGGCCGGCTGACCATGCGCACGGGGTTGTCGGGCAGGTGGATTCCCCATTCGCGCCTAGCCACCTCAAGCACGCACTGAAGCAACGCAAGTTCGCGTTTGATCGTGTTGCCCTTGCGTATCTTCAGGCGCTCATCGCGGTAGCGAGCGAAATCGGAAGAGGTGAGGGTGGCAACAATGCGGCTAGCCAATGGGTGCCGCTTGAGGGCTTCGAGGCGTTTGATTTCCGAGTAGGCGCCCTTGTGTTTGGGGGCAACCTCACCGATGTAACGATCAATGAGCTCGCCGAACAGGGTGCGCTCTGCTTCAACTCGGGAGACGAAGACGCCGCGGTCCATTTCGCTTTCGATCATGCGCGCCCAGGCTTGGGCATCGGATTTGGTTTCGAAGGTCTTGCGCTGAGCTGGGTAGCCCTTGCGGCGGATCTGGACTTCCCACTGATATTCGCCGCGATTCCTGATTGTTGCCATTTTGACCATTCCCGCCACGTTCAAGTGTGGCAAATTTGTGGCAAAAACGACTTTCAGGACTAGGACAGGTTTCTGTCTTGAGCGCTAACCCCTTGAGAAATAAGGGGAAGAGGATGGCGCACTCGGCGGGATTCGAACCCACGACCCCTGCCTTCGGAGGGCAGTACTCTATCCAGCTGAGCTACGAGTGCGTTGCGGGGCGCAATCATACGCATGTCGCTGGCGTGCGTCCATGCTGCTGGCGGGGCTTGTTTGGCGGCTGGGAAAGGCGGGCTTCGGCTATTAAGGTCGGGTTGTGCGAACGGCCGGTAATCGGCTGGTCTGTTAATTTTCTCGAACGGCCTATTGCCCTTTGTTCGAGCTGATCTTAGGATCTGTTTGATATTTCAAACGACGGTATCGCCCAAGCTGAGCTGCGGCGACGCATTCGCTTCGAACTTACAGGCAGCTGCTAGCCTGTCGCATCAACCCACGACTGGGCTCGCCCAGCTTCTTTCGTCATCTCCTGGTGCCTTGGCGCCAGGATAGAGGAGATCGCCATGCAACTGAAAGACGCGCAACTGTTCCGCCAGCAAGCTTTCGTCAACGGCGCCTGGGCTGATGCCGACAGCGGCCAGACCATCAAGGTGACCAACCCGGCCACCGGCGACGTGATCGGCACAGTGCCGAAGATGGGCGCCGCCGAAACCCGTCGTGCCATCGAAGCCGCCGACAAGGCGCTGCCGGCCTGGCGTGCACTGACCGCCAAGGAACGTTCCGCCAAGCTGCGTCGCTGGTACGAACTGATGCTCGAGAACCAGGAAGACCTGGCGCGCCTGATGACCATCGAGCAGGGCAAGCCGCTGGCCGAAGCCAAGGGCGAGATCGCCTATGCAGCCTCGTTCATCGAGTGGTTCGCCGAAGAAGCCAAGCGCGTCTATGGCGACACCATTCCGGGTCACCAGGCCGACAAGCGCCTGATCGTCATCAAGCAGCCGATCGGCGTGACCGCGGCCATCACCCCGTGGAACTTCCCGGCGGCGATGATCACCCGCAAGGCCGGCCCGGCGCTGGCTGCTGGGTGCACCATGGTGCTCAAGCCGGCTTCGCAGACCCCATACTCCGCCTTGGCCCTGGCCGAGCTGGCCACCCGTGCCGGCATCCCGGCTGGCGTGTTCAGCGTGGTGACCGGCAGCGCCGGCGACATCGGCAGCGAGCTGACCGGCAACCCGATCGTGCGCAAGCTGTCGTTCACCGGCTCCACCGAGATCGGCCGCCAGCTGATGGCCGAATGCGCCCAGGACATCAAGAAGGTGTCCCTGGAGCTGGGTGGCAACGCGCCCTTCATCGTGTTTGACGATGCCGACCTGGACAAGGCCATCGAAGGCGCGATCATCTCCAAGTACCGCAACAACGGTCAGACCTGCGTGTGCGCCAACCGCATCTACGTGCAGGACGGCGTCTACGATGCGTTCGCCGAGAAGCTCAAGGTTGCGGTCGAGAAGCTGAAGATCGGCAACGGTCTGGAAGAGGGCACCACCACCGGCCCGCTGATCGACGAGAAAGCCGTGGCCAAGGTCAAGGAGCACATCGAGGACGCCGTTTCCAAAGGCGCCAAGATTCTCTCCGGCGGCAAGGCCCATGCCCTGGGCGGTACCTTCTTCGAGCCGACCATCCTGGCCGACGTGCCGAAGGATGCGCTGGTCTCCAAGGACGAAACCTTCGGCCCGCTGGCGCCGCTGTTCCGTTTCAAGGACGAAGCCGAAGTGATCGCCATGGCCAACGACACCGAGTTCGGTCTGGCTTCCTACTTCTATGCCCGTGACCTCTCCCGCGTGTTCCGTGTGGCCGAGGCCCTGGAATACGGTATGGTCGGCATCAACACCGGTCTGATCTCCAACGAAGTGGCGCCATTCGGCGGCATCAAGGCCTCCGGCCTGGGCCGTGAAGGCTCCAAGTACGGCATCGAGGACTACCTGGAAATCAAGTACCTCTGCCTGAGCATCTAGGAAGTCGCTACTGCGCTTCGGTGATGCTGCGTTGGCGGGGTCGGTAAAAATGCTCATTGGCAACAGCCAACTCCGCTTTTTCCCGACCCCGCCGCCTTGCCTGACCTTTGCTCGCTACGCTCCGATAGTGCGTGAAAGCAAAAATACTCCCTGTGATCGGGGCGAGTGTTGCAGTCGATCATCGTATGCTGCGACGGCGCTAACCCAGTCATTTCATCCTTGAACCACACCGACGATGAGCGGTGAATGAGGAAGCCATGAGCAAGACCAACGAATCCCTGCTGCAACGCCGCCAAGCCGCCGTTCCGCGTGGCGTCGGCCAGATCCACCCGATCGTCGCCGAGCGTGCCGAGAACGCCACCGTATGGGACGTCGAAGGCCGTGAATACATCGACTTCGCCGGCGGCATCGCCGTACTGAACACCGGCCACCTGCACCCGAAAGTGGTTGCCGCCGTTCAGGAGCAGCTGACCAAGCTGACCCACACCTGCTTCCAGGTGCTGGCCTACGAGCCCTACATCGAGCTGTGCGAAGAAATCGCCAAGCGCGTACCGGGCGACTTCGCCAAGAAGACCCTGCTGGTCACCTCGGGCTCCGAAGCCGTCGAGAACGCCGTGAAGATCGCCCGTGCCGCTACCGGCCGTGCCGGGGTGATCGCCTTTACCGGCGCCTACCACGGCCGCACCATGATGACCCTGTCGCTGACCGGCAAGGTCGCGCCGTACTCCGCCGGCATGGGCCTGATGCCTGCCGGTGTGTACCGCGCCATCGCGCCGTGCGAGCTGCATGGCGTCAGCGAAGACGAATCCATCGCCAGCATCGAGCGCATCTTCAAGAACGATGCCCAGCCTCAGGACATCGCCGCGATCATCATCGAGCCGGTACAGGGCGAAGGCGGTTTCTACGTCAACTCGCCAGCCTTCATGCAGCGCCTGCGCGCCCTGTGCGACCAGCACGGCATCCTGCTGATCGCCGACGAAGTGCAGACCGGCGCTGGCCGTACCGGCACCTTCTTCGCCACCGAGCAACTGGGCGTGGTGCCGGATCTGACCACCTTCGCCAAGTCCGTCGGCGGCGGCTTCCCGATCTCCGGCGTCAGCGGCAAGGCCGAGATCATGGACAAGATCGCCCCCGGTGGCCTGGGCGGCACCTATGCCGGCAGCCCGATCGCCTGCGCCGCGGCCCTGGCCGTGCTCAAGGTGTTCGACGAAGAGAAGCTGCTGGATCGCTCCAATGCCGTTGGCGAGAAGCTGAAAGCCGGCCTTCGTGACATCGCTGCCAAGCACAAGGTGATCGGTGACGTACGTGGCCTGGGTTCGATGATCGCCATCGAACTGTTCGAGGGTGGCGACCACAGCAAACCGGCTGCCGAGCTGACTGGCAAGATCGTCGCCAAGGCGCGCGAGAAGGGCCTGATCCTGCTGTCGTGCGGCACCTATTACAACGTGGTGCGCTTCCTGATGCCGGTTACCATCCCGGACGCCCAGCTGGAAAAAGGCATCGCCATCGTGGCCGAGTGCTTCGACGAACTGGCGTAAGCCATGGTCGTTGGAAAGGACCCGCTTCGGCGGGTCTTTTTTTGCCTGCGTTTTAAACCGCCGTACAGAGTCCGGGGGTTGCAGCACTGAGTAATAACCGCAGGAAAAATGTGTCGAAAACCCGCCGCAAGCGTCTCTTCACTTGCTCGAAACGGCCGGCTGCCGCCATGCTCCGACAACCCTGTCGGCGGCGGGATCATTGCGCGCCTATTTCGGTCAAAGCTCGCGGTGCTCGCCCACAGGGGCGGCACGTCGCTCCCAGATTCTCAAGGATATCGGTGTAGATGATTGACCACGATCTGTTGCTGGTAGGCGCAGGCCCGGCCCATCTCGGGGTTCTGCGGCGCTGGGCGCTGATCGAGCGGCCGGCGGGTCGTATCGCCCTGGTGGCGGGTGCCGAGCATACCTGGCACGCCGGCATGCTGCCCGGACTGGTCGGTGGTCGTTATTCGCCCCAGGATTGCCAGATCGGCCTGAGCGCACTGTGCCAGGCGGCGCAGGTCGAGCTGATCGTCGCCCCTGTTGCTGCGCTGGACGCCGCCACCCGCCAACTGACGTTGGCCGATGGCCGCGTGCTGCAGGGCAACTGGCTGTCGCTCAACGTCGGCGACCAGGTTGCCTGCCCGCCCCGTGAGGGTGAGGGGATGGACGTGCTGGCGGTGAAGCCGGTGGATCAGTTCATCAGCGGCTGGCAGGCCTGGCAGCGTGACCCGCAGCCGCTGGCCATTCTCGGTGGCGGCGTGGCGGGGGTGGAGATGGCCCTGGCGCTCGCCGACCAGGTGCCGCAGCTGGCGCTGTTCTGTGGTGAGCCACTGCTGGCCGGCCACTGCGCCGGTTTGCGCATGCGCGCCTGGGGCCACTTGCGCATGCGCCGCGTGCAGGTGCGCGAGCACTGCCCGATCAGCCGTATCGACGGCAACTGCCTGATCAGCGGCGAGGCATCCGTATGGCGCGGTAACCGCCTGCTGCTGGCCAGCGGTGCCCAGGCGCTGCCGTGGATCGCCGCCAGCGGCCTGAGCTGCGATGGCGATGGCTTCGTGCACACCGCCCCCACGCTGCAAAGCCATTCCCACCCGCAGGTATTCGCCGTCGGCGATTGCGCCAGCCTGCCCGGAGTGCGCAAGAGCGGCCTGTATTCGATGCGCCAGGTGCCGGTGCTCGCCGCCAACCTGTCTGCGGCCCTGCGCGGCGGCGCGCTGCGTGACTACAAGACGCACGGCCAGCGCCCGCTGCTGCTGGCCAGTGGCGATGGCGGTGCGCTGCTGGGTTGGCACCAGTGGAGCGCCGGTGGGCAGCTCTACGGGCGCTGCAAGGACTACTTCGACCGCGCCTTCGTCAAGCGCCATCGCCTCGAACGCTGATCGGCGTTTGCCCTCTGCGACCAAAGTGCCATAGCCTGACACGCATGCGAGTGGTCAACTGATCCGCTTGGCCTTGCGGCTATAGATTTTGCCCGCACGGTCGATGAGCTAGGGATAGGCGCGGCACTCTGCCGAGCAGCCAGATGGCTGCCATCGCCACACCACAAGAACAACGAGGTGCGCCATGGATGCAGGGTTTACTCGTGATCGATTCGCTTTGGCCTTGCATGTGCTCGGCCTGCTCGCGCTGCTGGTGGTCTGGCAGCAGGTGCAGCTGCCTGGCTATGCCTTCGTCATCGCCTTGCTTGGATTGTCGCTGTGGCCGTGGCTCGGCCCGTGGCGCCGCCCGGCGGCGGTAGCGTCTGCGGCTGCCCCCGCGGCTTCGCTGGACGAGCTGAGCCAGAGTCTGTCGCAGCACACCTGCCATAACGCATTGTCCGCCGCCCAGGTGGCCTTCACCGTGCAGCAGCTGGCCGGCAGGTTGCAGTCGCAGCTGGCTGCGGTCGAGCAGATCAGCGAAGGCGCCCACGCCGTGACCCGCACCGAGCAGAGCAACGCCGAGCGCGCCGGGCAGACCCTCGGTGCCGCACAGACCGTGCGCGCCAGCAGCGCCAGCGGCCAGACCGAGTTGCAGCAGGCCATCGGCCGCATGCAGCAGCTCAGTGCCCAGGCTGCTGCCAGCCGCGAGTTGATCGATGGCCTTGGCGCGCGGACCGAGCAGATCGAGCAGGTCACCCAGGTGATCCAGTCCATCGCCAGCCAGACCAACCTGCTGGCGCTCAATGCCGCCATCGAGGCCGCTCGCGCCGGCGAGCAGGGGCGTGGCTTCGCGGTGGTTGCCGACGAGGTGCGCAGCCTGGCCGGACGAACCGCCAGCGCCACCGGCGAGGTGGGGCAGATGGTTGCCGATATTCGCCAGCAGAGCGCCGCGGTGGTCAGCCATATCCAGCGCCAGGCCGAGGAGCTGGAGGCGGCCGCCCGGCAGATCGAGTTCACCGGCGAGCAACTGCGTGGCATCGCCGACCTGGCCGCCGACGTGGATGCTCAGGTGGAGCAGATCAGCGCCGGTACGGCGAGCAACCACGAACACCTGGCCGAATTGCTGGTGGCCGTCGAGCAACTGCGTGGCGACGTGCGCAGCAGCGAAGACCAGACCCGCCAGCTGGGCAAGGCCGCCGAGCAACTGGTTGGCCAGGCGGAGAGCGTCAGCGAGCAGCTGGCCAGCGTCGGCCTCGACGACTATCACCAGCGCATCTACGACCTCGCGCTGGAAGGCGCAGCGGCGATTGCCGCGCAATTCGAGGCCGACATCCAGGCCGGGCGCATCAGCCTGGCGGACCTGTTCGACCGCCAGTACCAGCCAATCCCGAACAGCTTCCCGGCCAAGTTCCGCACGCGCTTCGACAGCTACGCCGATGGCGTGCTGCCAGCCATCCAGGAGCCGCTGCTCAAGCGCCACGAAGGCCTGGTGTTTGCCATCGCCACCACGCCGGAAGGCTACGTGCCGACCCATAACCAGGCGTTCAACCATCCGCCCACCGGTGACCGCGCCGTGGACACCGTGAAGAGCCGCAGCAAGCGGATGTTCAACGACCGCACCGGCATCCGTTGCGGCAGCCACAAGCAGCGCGTGTTGCTGCAGACCTACATGCGCGATACCGGCGAGCTGATGCACGACCTGTCGGTGCCGATCCACGTGCAGGGCAAGCATTGGGGTGGCCTGCGGCTGGGTTACAAGCCGGAGCCGTGATCCCTATTGTTTAGCCGCGGGCTATCTGAAGATGCGCCAATAACGATTTAACCTGACTGTCGCGGCGTGCGAGCCTCGCTGGCATGTCTATTGCGCTCTGCAGCCCCGCCCACGCTCTTGCCCTGCCGGCCCTCCGCTCGCGGGGGCGGGCGCCCGAACCCACGGCGCTGCCGCAGATCCTTGCCTTCTGGGCGCTCTGGCATTGCCGCCATGCCCGCCCGCCGGATGCACTTCTCACCTGTTGATGCACGTGGCTGCCCTGCAGCCGTCTAGCCAATCCGGGTCGCCATAACGGCCGCCCGTGGCCTTGTGAGAAGCCGATACCATGCCATTCGCACCCCTGCAGGACGCCGAGGATTTCCTCGCGCGCCACCCCGATATCGAACTGATCGAGCTGTTCATCCTCGACGCCAACGGCGTGCCGCGCGGCAAGCTGCTGCACCGTGAGGAGCTGCTGGCGCTGTACCAGAGCGGCCGGCCGCTGCCGAGCACGCTGCTCGGCCTGTCCATTCAGGGCGAGGATGTCGAGGATACCGGACTGGTCTGGGAGGTTGGCGACATCGACTGCCGCGCCTACCCGCTGCCCGGCAGTCTGGTGCGTTTGCCCTGGCGACAGATTCCCACCGCAGCCGTGCAGGTGTCGATGCACCCCACCGAAGGCCTGCCGGCCTTCCCGGCCGATCCGCGCCAGTTGCTGGTGCGGGTGATCGAGCAGCTCGAGGCGGACGGCTATCACCCGGTGATGGCCTGTGAGCTGGAGTTCTACCTGCTCGACCGGAAACGCGATGCCTACGGGCGCCCGCAGCCGGCCCTGGACGCCGATGGCAGTCGCCCGCGGCAGACCCAGGTGTATGGTCTGCGCGAGCTGGAGCAGATCGAACCGTTCCTCAAGGATCTCTACGCGGCCTGCAAGGCCCAGGGCATTCCGGTGCGCACGGCGATTTCCGAGTACGCCCCCGGCCAGGTGGAAATCACCCTGGAGCACGGCCCTGCGCTGGCGGCCATGGACCAGGCGGTGCGCTACAAGCGCCTGGTCAAGGGCGTGGCCCATGCCCACGGCATGCAGGCCTGCTTCATGGCCAAGCCCTTCGATCACCTGGCTGGCACCGGCATGCATATGCACGTGAGCCTGGCCGATGGGCAGGGCAGCAACCTGTTCGCCAGTGAGAGCCCTGCAGGCACGCCATTGCTGCGCCAGGCAGTCGGCGGCATGCTCGCCAGCCTGCTCGATTCGCTGTTGCTGTTCTGCCCCAACGCCAACTCCTACCGGCGCTTTCAGGCCAACAGCTATGCACCGCTGGCGCCCACCTGGGGTGTGGACAACCGTACCGTCAGCCTGCGCGTGCCCGGAGGCCCGGCCAACACCCGGCACGTCGAGCACCGCATCTGCGGCGCCGATGCCAACCCCTATCTCGCCGCGGCGGCGATGCTCGCCGGCATCCACCTTGGCATCCGCGAACGCCTCGACCCCGGTGCGCCAATCGAGGGCAACGGCTATGCCCAGGCCACCGAGCATCTGCCCACCCAGTGGTCGGCAGCCATCCATGCACTTGAGCATTCCGAGTGGGCCCGCGAGGCCTTTGGCGAGGCGTTTCTCAAGGTGTATCTGGCGATCAAGCACGCTGAACACCGCCAGTTCATGGGCGAGGTCGGCGAGCAGGACTGGCGCTGGTACCTGAGCAACGCCTGATGGCTCCTCTTTGCAAGGCTCGGGGCTGAAGCGGATCGCCGCCCGGCCCCTCCTGCACAAGCGATCTGTGGGAGGGGCTTTAGCCCTGATAGCTGATTTATCGGTGCCAGCGCACCCCGAGGACATGCAATGAACGCAAGCAATCAACCCGCCAAACCCGCCGCCGTGCGCGCGCCGTCCTACTACGCGGCCTCGCTCAACTTCGAGAGCGACTACCCGACGCTGCAGGGCAGCGTGAGCGTGGACGTGGCCATCATCGGCGGCGGCTTCACCGGCATCGCCACGGCGGTGGAACTGGCCGAGCGCGGCCTCAAGGTCGCCGTGGTGGAAACCCACAAGGTCGGCTGGGGCGCCAGCGGGCGCAACGGTGGCCAGGTCACCGGCAGCCTGTCCGGCGACGAGGCCATGCGCAAGCAGATGCGCAAAACCCTGGGCGAGGAGGTGGACGACTTCATCTGGCACCTGCGCTGGCGCGGCCATGAAATCATCGAGCGCCGCGTGGCCAGGTACGGCATCGCCTGCCACCTCAAGCACGGCCACCTGCATACGGCGATGAAAGCCAGCCATATGCACGAGCTCCAGGCGACCTACGACGAAGCGCTGCGCCGTGGCATGGGTGATGACGTGACACTGCTCGACGCCGCCGGCGTGCGGGCGCAACTGGGCAGCGACCTGTACTGCGGGGCGCTGAAGAACACCCGCAACATGCACCTGCACCCGCTCAACCTGTGCCTCGGCGAGGCCAGGGCGGCCGAGCGCCTGGGCGCGCTGATCTTCGAACATTCCGAGGTGCTGGAGATCGTCCACGGCCCGCGCCCGGCGGTGGTCACCACCGGCGGGCGCATCGAAACCAAACAGGTGCTGCTGGCCGGCGACGTCTACCACAAGCTGGAACGTCGCCAGCTCAAGGGCCTGATCTTCCCGGCCATGGGCGGGATCGTCACCACCGCGCCGCTGGGCGAGCTGGCCGGCGAGATCAACCCGCAGGACCTGGCGGTGTACGACTGCCGCTTCGTGCTCGACTATTACCGCCTCACCGGCGATGGCCGCCTGCTGTTCGGTGGCGGCGCCAACTACTCCGGGCGTGATTCACGGGACATCGCCGGCGAGCTGCGCCCCTGCATCGAGCGCACCTTTCCACAACTCAAGGGCGTGCCGATCGACTTCCAGTGGAGCTGCGCCATGGGCATCGTGATGAACCGCATCCCGCAGCTGGGCAAGCTGTCGGGCAACGTCTGGTATTGCCAGGGTTACTCCGGCCACGGCGTGGCGACCAGCCACATCATGGGCGAGATCATGGCCAAGGCGATCACCGGCGACCTGGAGCAGTTCGACACCTTTGCCGCCTGCAAGCACATCAAGGTGCCGCTGGGCGACCAGCTCGGCAACCCGATGCTGGCGGCGGGCATGTGGTACTACCAGATGCTCGAGAAGCTGCGCTGAGGGCACCGCAGCTCGCCGGGGTGGCTTGCACCCTGGCGATGACGGGCCTTAGCCGTGGCGTTCGGTCTTGGCCGGGCTTTCCGGCAGGAACCAGTTGAGCACCAGGGCACAGATGCCGCCGGTGGCCACGCCGGACTCCAGCACGTTGCGCAGTGCCGCCGGCATATGGGCGAGGAATTCCGGCACCTGGGAAACGCCGAGGCCGAGGGCCAGGGACACGGCGATGATCAGCAGCGCGCGGCGATCCAGCTCGATGCCGGCGAGGATGTTGATACCCGAAGCCGCCACGGCGCCGAACATGACCATTGCCGCGCCACCGAGCACCGGCTCCGGCACGGCCTGGATGATCCCGGCCACCGCCGGGAACAGGCCGAGGATCACCAGCACCAGGGCGATCCACACACCGATGTGGCGGCTGGCGATGCCGGTCAGCTGAATCACCCCGTTGTTCTGCGCGAAGATCGAACTGGGGAAGGTGTTGAACACGCCGGCCAGCAGCGAGTTGACGCCGTTGACCAGCACGCCGCCCTTGATGCGTTGCATCCACAGCGGGCCTTCCACCGGCTGGCCGGACACCTTGCTGGTGGCGGTGACGTCGCCGATGGCTTCCAGGGAGGTCACCAGGTAGATCACCAGCATCGGGATGAACAGGCTCCACGAGAAGCCCAGGCCGAAGTGCAGTGGCGTCGGCACCTGGAACAGTTCGGCCTGGTGCATGCCGGTGAAGTCCAGGCGGCCCAGGTAGCCGGCCAACGCGTAGCCGACCAGCAGGGCGATGACGATGGCGCAGCTGCGCATCCAGACAACGGGGATGCGGTTGAGCACCACGATCACCGCCAGCACCACGCCGGACAGCAGCAGGTTCTCGCCGTTGGCGAAGGTGCCGTTGGCCATGGCGCCGTAGCCGCCGCCCATGCTGATCAGGCCGACCTTGATCAGCGTCAGGCCGATCATCAGCACCACGATGCCGGTCACCAGCGGCGTGATCAGCTTCTTCACGAACGGCAGGATGCGCGAGATGCCGATCTCCACGAACGAGCCGGCGATCACCACGCCGAAGATCGCCGCCATCACGCCTTCCACCGGTGTGCCCTGCTTGACCATCAGCGCGCCGCCGGCGATCAGCGGGCCGACGAAGTTGAAGCTGGTG
>JAAIGF010099280.1_pt1 | contig 36423 bp, 33 predicted proteins | sample 6487441 | NCBI WGS metagenome assembly JAAIGF01 (sample SAMN13974129, study PRJNA590717) | phyllosphere metagenome | biome: pepper field; feature: multiple bacterial spot infested pepper fields; material: pepper leaves; isolation source: leaves from pepper fields | host: Capsicum annuum ...
CAACCTGTGCAAGACGTTTGGTGATGATGGCGGAGGGGTTCCACACGTACCCATCCCGAACACGACCGTTAAGCCCTCCAGCGCCAATGGTACTTGGACCGCAGGGTCCTGGGAGAGTAGGACGTCGCCAAGCGAAGAGTGAAGACACGATCTATACAGATCGTGTCTTTTTTTATTTATTTTTACTTAGTTAGTAGTGAATCGGGAGTTATAGTTCGTAAATTGCAGAAGTTGAAGGTTAAAAGTTCAGATGGATGTATTCTCATGTATGTTTTTCTGCTATTCTTACCTTTAATTGTATATTACATAATAATATTCGGAGCTCTTTATAGATTATTTTAACTAAACTAGATACATTTAGTGATCTAAGGGCCAAAATCGAGAGAGTAAACACAGTAATGGGGATACATTTACCGCATATATCATAGAGTATGCCTTATAAGGTGGATCATATAACGTAAGATGGAGCATGCAAAATGGAATCCAGCAAGCGGGAAGAAAAGCCGCGAATATATTATATGGATTGAGAAGATATGGATTGAAAAGATGAAGTATGCAAGGATGGAATCCACTGAAGGAGAAGACAAGCGATGAGTATAGTGCACGTATTAAGAAGATGGAATACGCTTCGCAATCAGGTTTTGTTTGTATTTTTGTCGGTGATGGTGATTGTGTTGCTTATTGTGAGTGTGATGACCTTTCGTCCGATTTCGTCGATGCTACAGGCAAATACGGAGCATCAGATTCAGCAGGTAGCTGTAGAGGCCAGTGGGCGTTTTGACTCATTATATGAGCAGGTGAATATGGTGTCGAAGCTGGTGACGACGAACAAAAATGTGCAGAATGTGCTATTGCGTAAGTATTATGCTAGTGATGTGTCCTTCAAAGATCGTCAGGAACTGAAAGGAATTGTAAATACGATTCAGGCAAATTCAGATGGAATCTCGTCGTTTGAATTATATACGAAGCAGTCGGAGCGAATATTGCCATTAGATGGAGCCAGTTTGTCGGGTCGTATGAAAGATGAATGGATTGCTCAAGCAGATGAAGCCGGTGGACGATTAGTTTGGATTGGGGATGATCCGACGGATAAGAATTATTTTCTGGCGATTCGGCGAGTAAATCTAATGGAGGAGCATTATACAACCGGGGGATATCTATTAGTTAGCATGTATCGCTATTATTTTCAATTTGCGAATCAGCAGCTACCGAGTGTAGCAGATCAGTATTCTATTCTACTCGGGAGAGATATGGAGACGATTAATTCTAATTATGCGGGATCGCTGGCAGCGATTATGGATCATCCACAACAGATGCCGATTGTTGCGTTGGGTGACCAGCAGTATATTATGGCGAGGCAGCAATCGGCAATTACAGGTTGGACCGTTTTGATTCTAACTCCTGTAAGCGCTCTCTATGAGAGTGTACATGTACTTCGGAGCGGTATTGTGTACGCAGGGGTGATCGGGATTGTTATTTATTTTATTTGTTCTTATTTTCTATCTACGCTGATTACCAAGCCGATTCTTCGCTTAACGCATACGATGCAGCAGGCGATTGCAGGGCCGTTAACACTTAATCCTAAGATCAATACCGTCAATGAGATCAATGAGCTAAACAGTACGTATAATCAGCTTGTTAAGGAAACGAATCATTTGATCAAAATGGTGTATGAAAAAGAGATTATTCGGAATCGTAGCGAGTTAAAGGCGCTTCAAGCGCAGATCAATCCTCACTTTCTATTCAATGCATTAGATGCACTCCGTTGGTCGCTAGAGGAGAAGGATCAAGAGGAAGTGGCAGAGCAGGTAATAGCCATGTCTAACTTATTTCGCTATACGATCACAAGGCAAAGCGATGATGAATGGGTGTCACTTCGTGATGAGATTCGTCATATCGACAACTATATGGAAATTATGAAAATGCGCTTTGGCGAGCGGCTGCATTATGATATACAGATGTCCGACGAAGCCAAGCAGGTACGTATTCCGCGTCTACTTATTCAGCCACTAGTGGAAAATGCAATTCTGCATGGAGCAGGTAACAAAAAGGGCGATTGTATGATTATGATTACCGCTGGGATCGACGAAGAGCGAGGACAGATGCGTATTGTTGTACAGGATGATGGGCCAGGTATGACAGCGGAGACGCTTGAATTGGTGAAGCACTCCATGACATCTGGTGGCTTTTCTGCTTATGGAGATAAACGTAGTGAGCAGAGTCTATCCGGTGAATCAAGTGGAAATGGAATTGCATTAACGAATGTGTACCAGCGACTTCAATTATATTTTCCAGAACAGGAAGCATCGCGTATTCATATACAGAGTGAAGCTAATCAAGGAACCTGTATTACGATTGATATTCCTTATCACGTTGAGCATCATATAACTCATGTATCAGATAGCACTAGGCTAAACAGCAAATACTAAGGATTTGTTAGCGCTCAGTTCGTAATGAATATGCTGAATATCAGTGAATACACGGAGTAGGCAAGAACAGAGCAAAGATCGCAGAGCATAGATTGTAGATATGGTGTGTTGCATATGGCGAATAGAACGGCTTGTTTGGTGTTAGACAATAAAAGGAGGCAACCTATGTACAGCAAAACGATTTTGATTGTAGATGATGAGCCGCGTACACGGCAAGGGTTGAAAAAGGTGCTAGATCAGTGGTGCGAAGGACGGTACCAGGTGCTCATAGCTGAGAATGGGGAGGACGCGCTTGAGGTCTTTACCAGACAGCAGGTTCATGTGTTGCTGACGGATATTCGGATGCCAGAGATGACGGGACTGTCGATGTTACAGCAGATTCGAGCGCAGGGGCAGACACCAGTAGTTATTTTGATATCGGCGTACTCGGAATTTGCTTATGCGCAGGAAGCGATTCGGCTTGGAGTGGTGAACTATTTGCTCAAGCCAATCGGTAAAGCGGATCTGATCGAGGCGGTGGAAACGGCGCTTGGTGTAGAAGCAAAGCAAACGCGTGCCACCATTATCGAAAAGGTGGTCGATGATAAGCTGGTTCAGGTAAATGAGAAAAGTCAGACGGCAGGAGAACGGATTCGAGAGGCGATGCATTACATCGACACTCATTTACAGGAGGAACTAAGCTTAAAGGAGTTAGCGGACTATATTCATTTGAACCCAAGCTACCTGAGCGTGTTGTTCAAGGAACAGGTGGAGCTGACCTTTAGTGAATATGTGACACGTCAGCGTATTCAACGTGCGAAGGAATTGCTGATCACGACCAGTCTATCGGTGGGAGCTATTGCAGAGCAATCGGGATATCGGACGGCAAAATATTTTATTAAAATCTTTAAGGAGCTAGAAGGGATTACACCGAGTACGTATCGTAAATCGGTGCGTTAAGTTGAATGGAAAGAAAAGGAATTTTTCGTGCTATTGCGGAGCGGATAAAAGCTACTCTGGGGATAACAGTCTTATCTTCCACAAGAGTCCACATCGAAGAAGCTAGGATAAAATGCATGAGGCCTGAAATAGAATTTGATAAATAAAATAAGCTCTGCTAAGGACGACAGTCAATTTAAAAATGTGTGTATAGCATGTGAGTAAGACGATCAGCAAAGATGCAACTTCCAATTATCCAAACAAAAGAGAATTTTTACCAATCGCTGTTGCCTTATGTGGAAGGTAGCCAACTGCTAGACTGGAACTATAGTCAATCGGCTATGAACCCACAAAGGAGGTAGTTTCATTGTTAAAAAAGAAAGCGCTTCCCATCACTTTAGCTTTACTGCTTATGATGTCTTTTGCTCTGGCTGGTTGTGGTAATTCTGCTGAACCTTCAGATGGAAGTAATGCAGCTAGTGGTGGACAGACCGTGATTAAATTTATGCATTTGTGGCCGGAGGGTAGCTCGAAGGCTCAGTATACCATCGTCAATGATATTATTCAGGATTATGAAAAACAGCATCCTGATGTGAAGATTCAAACTGAGATTCTTGGTAATGATCAGTATCGGGAAAAGCTGAAAGTGCTTGCGTCTTCCAACGAGCTGCCTGATGTGGGCATGACCTGGTCAGACGGATTTCTCAAGCCTTATGTCGAAGGGCAATTATTTACACCTTTGGACGATGTGATTGATGCGAACCTCAAGGATACATTTATCCCTGGTGTGAAAGAGTCTTATGCAATTGATGGTAAAACATATGGCATGCCGCTGGAGCTGAATATTTCTTATATTTTCTACAATAAAGAAATTTTCAAAAAGTATAATCTCCAGGTACCTAAAACATACACCGAATTCAAAAATATCGTAAATACATTGAATCAAAATAAAGTCATTCCAGCCGCAGTTGGTAATAAAGAAGGATGGCCGGGATCGTTCTGGTTCATGTACCTGGCAGATCGTATTGGTGGACCAACAATTCTGACGGATGTGATTCAAGGCAAGCGTAGCTTTAATGATCCAGATATTTTGAAAGCGGCAACAGAAGTGCAGAATCTGGTAGACATGAACACTTTTGAAAAAGGAAATAGTGGTCTGTCGAATGATGAAGCGAAGGGTTACTTTATGAATGAGCAGGCAGCGATGTTCCTAACTGCAACTTGGGAACTGCCAAATTATACGACAAGCAAGGACGTACCACAGGAATTCAAGGACAAGATTGGTTACTTCAAATTCCCACTTTACGATGGGGGTAAAGGGACGGATATTAACAGCTACGTAGGCGGTCCGGGTGTGGGTCTATTCGTGGCAGATCATTCTCAAGTGAAAGAGCAAGCGAAGGACTTTGCGGCCTTTCTCGTTAAGGAATGGGGCAATAAATCGGTGACAGATGCAGGCGTGATCCCGGCAACCAAAGTGGATACGGCGGACAAGAAGCTAGATCCGATGTATGTGGCGATTTTGAAGGACTTGAGCGAAGCTTCGAATGTAACGACCTACTTTGATACGCAGGCGAGCCCGAATGTGGCAGAGCTGCATCATGACCTGATCGCGGCGCTATTTGGCAAGCAGATCACACCACAGCAATTTGTCGATCAAACGGCTGCTGCACTGGCAGAGGAAAAGCAATAATATCGTTTGATGACAGGTGAATGGGATCAAAGGGAGGCAACGCCATATGAAAGCTGTCATGTCGAACAGAGCTGCGATTGCGATGTATGTATTGCCCGCGCTGCTACTAATTCTCGTCATTATTTATATCCCGCTCGTGCTTACCGGGTACTATGGCATGATGGAATGGAAAGGCTTTGCGCCGATGAAATTTATCGGGCTGGGCAACTATAATAAGCTGATCCATGACTCCATGTTCTGGAAAAGCACGTATCATTCGGTGCTACTCGGCATTTTCTCCACACTCAGCCTGTTCCTTTATCTAGCGGTGTCCATGGTACTGGCAAGCCGGATCAAAGGGGCTAATCTATTTCGCAAAATTTATCTGATTCCGATGCTACTGTCCTCGGTAGCGATTGCCCAGTTATGGTCGAAAATCTACGATCCGGGTAACGGAATGCTGAACAATCTATTGATGAGACTGGGTGTGGAGAATCCACCGCTTTGGCTATCTGATCCGAATATTGTACTGTATGCGATCTTTGTACCGATCGTGTGGCAGTATGCGGGATTCTATATCATCATTTATTATGCTGCTCTGAAAAATGTATCGGAGGAAGTGGTGGAGGCGGCTACGATTGATGGTGCAACGCCGTGGCAGGTCGCAACGCGAGTGAAGCTGCCACTTATTGCGCCTGTGTTCAAGGTGACGATCGTGCTGGCGCTAGTCGGATCGCTCAAATACTTTGACCTGATCTTCGTTATGACCGGCGGAGGGCCGAACCATGCGAGTGAGGTGATGGCTTCGTATATGTACGGTGAAGCCTTCAGCAAATACAATTTTGGATACGGAAGTGCGATTGGCTTCGCCTTGCTGGTGATCTGCCTGCTAATGACCTGGCTGATTCGTAAGCTAACCACGTCCAAAGACGATGTCCAATACTAAGGAGGGAAGCAGAGATGAGTGAATTGGCTGCACGCAAGCGATCCGATGCAGGCTCGGATACAGGGGTGAAGACCAGATGGGCAGGTCGTCTTGGCTTCGGACTTCTGTATCTGGTGCTGGGCATCCTCGCAGTGATTCAGATCTATCCGTTAATCTGGTTGTTTATGTTCTCGCTGAAAACGAATCAGGAAGTGTTCGGGATGTCGCCTTTTGCATTACCTCAAAATCCGCAGTGGAGTAATTATCCAAAGGTGTGGAGTCAGGGGCATATCAATCTCTATTTTCTAAATAGTGTCTGGTATACGGTGGTGGCTGTGATTTTGACGATTGTACTGGCGAGCTTCGTGACATTCGCAATCACGCGCATGCACTGGAAGCTAAGCAAGCTAGTGCTCGGATTGTTTATCGTCGGATTGATGATTCCGCTGCATTCGACGCTGATCCCGTTATTTAACTTTTTCAAGCATGTGAATCTGATTAATAATCCGCTATCGGTTATCTTATCGTATACGGCATTTAATTTGCCGGTGACGATTATGATTCTGCTGGGCTTTTATCAGGCAATTCCGCGTGAGATTGAAGAGGCTGGCGTGATTGATGGGTGTTCGGTGCATCGGATCTTTTTCCGAATTGTACTGCCGCTCACCTCACCGGTCATTGCGACCACGGCGATCATTAATATGATTTATAACTGGAATGAATTTGTGTTTGTAAATACGTTTATTAGCTCGGATCGGTGGAAGACGCTGACGGTAGGGGTGAATAACTTTGTCGGGCAGTATTTGACGGATTGGGGCGCGATTGGCGCGACGTTGATGATCAGTATTATTCCGATACTGGTAGCGTTCTTGCTGCTGAGTAATCGGATTGTGGAAGGGCTCGCTGCTGGGTCGGTGAAGGGATGAATGTAGCAGTGAACGATACTTCAAATGTATAAAGATACATTGAAGCGATGAAGCACATGGATATGGGCATGCTGCAAATTAATCATGGTGGCGATGTAAGCTTGGCTCTGTAAAAAGGAAGCTTTTAATCGAAGTATCGCAGTAGGGTAGTCTGGCATATTCAGATCCACAGTAAGTAATATGTATACAAAAATAGCGCCGCTTCTTGCATTGAAGCCGAGCGCTATTTTTGTATAGATGGAATTTTTTATACATAAGCAGATGGTTATAGCAGGTAGGCAAGTGACATAGAAGTCGGTAGTAGCAACTTGCTTATGACATTAAACTTCGCTCATGCCCGTATTAGGCGCTTCGATGCATTCTAGCCCATTTAAATAAGGACGTAGCGCTACTGGAATATAGATGCTTCCATCCTCCTGTTGATGGTTTTCTAATAGAGGAATCAGAATACGCGGCGATGCGACTGCGGTATTATTTAGTGTGTGACAGTAATGAAGCTTGCCATCTGCTGTTCGGTAACGAATATTAGCGCGGCGTGATTGGAAGTCGTGCAGATTCGACGACGAATGGGTTTCTCCGTAGGCTTGACGACCGGGCATCCAGGTCTCGATATCGTATTGATTGTACGTTTTCTGCGACATGTCGCCGATACAGACAGCGACGACCTGATAGGGGAGCTCTAACAATTGCAGCAGTTCCTCCGCATTGGTAGTAATCTCCTGATGAATCTGCTCCGATTGTTCTGGATTGGCTTCGCATAAAATAACCTGCTCGACTTTGGCAAATTGGTGTACACGATAGAGTCCGCGAACATCTTTACCAGCCGAGCCGACTTCGCTACGGAAGCTTTGCGAAGCAGCAGCCAGCTTGATCGCTCCATCGGTTAGATCGACGATCTCATTTTGATAATACGAGACAAGGGCGACCTCCGACGTTCCGGTGAGCCAGTGATCTTCGCCTTCGATTTTGAATGTTTGATCCATACCGAGCGGGAAGAATCCGGTGTTTTGAAGTGCGGCGCCTCGAACCATCATTGGAACTTCGAGTAGTGTATATCCTTTGCCAAGTAATAAGTCAAAGGCGAGCTGCTGTACTGCGCGATGCAGTAATACGCCCATACCGGTCAAATAATATTGGCGGCTACCGCTGACTTTCACGCCTCGCGCAGTATCCATTAAGCCGTGGAGTTCACCTAACTCTATATGATCTCGAATCGGAAAAGGAAATGCTGGCACAGTTCCATATTGTCTGAGTACCACATTGTCAGCGTCTGATTGTCCGTCTGGTGTATCAGGCGATACGATATTAGGTACGAGATCCATTAGCGTCATATATTTCTCCTGAAGCTGATCCGCTTGAGGCTCTAACTGTTGTAGTTGCTGATTGATATCTTTGACGAGTAGACGTAATTGCTCCGCATCAGGCGTAGGATCGGCATTCATATCTGTTGCCGTAGGTATTGATGCATTGTTTGGGATGTTTTCATTTACATAATCAGTAGCTTGCGGTCGCATGGTTGTGATCGTAGCTGCCGAATGGCTTGTCCGTGTGGGCTTCATTAAAGCACCAATCTCACGCGTAAGTCCATTGCGCTGATGCCGAAGCTGCTCGATCTGCTGTAATAGCTGGTTACGCGTCTGGTGTGTATCCAGCAGTTCGGTAATCGAAAGCTGGATGTGCTTTTTGTAGGCAATTTCTTGTAGCAGAGTGGCGTTTTGAGTAATGTACTGAATGTCTAACATGGATATTCGCTCCTTCGTGGATAGGCAGTGGATGCCTGCCGCTTATTTGAAAAAACACAAAGAACGCTCCTCATCAACTTGGGACGAGGAGCGTTCTGCTCGCGGTGCCACCCAATTTAACCGGAAAATATACCCTTTCCGATCCACTCAGGTTCCGCGATAACGGGCGAATACCGTTTAACTTAGGGAAGCGACTGGTGCCGAACATAAAGCTGAACGAGTCGCTAATCCTTGACGAAAACGCCTCCGGGTTGGATTCCCTTCACTGGCCGTTTCATACTATTGATTTTGTGCTAGTCTACTTGATTCAAGCGAGATCGTCAAGCTATGATGATGAATAAGTACGAAGATACAGATACACGAAATCCCGAATTTAAGCTGGGATCAGTCTGCGATATTAGATTTGCGCTATCCATAATATACATACAATGATGTGGTAAGGAGCGATTACATTGGCACAAAAGAAAAGTAGTATCCCTCAATTAATCTACCGTTACGCTGGCCCGAATAATAACCCGGGTTACTTCTTTATAGCTGTTAATGAAGCCGAAGAACAGCAAGGCAAGCAACAGGACAATGAGCAAAAGCTCTTTATCTACAGTGATGATTTTGAAGTGATTCTTCCTCTGGTCAAGGCGCAATATCCGCTAACAGACGAACATACTGGAGAGCATTATGAATCATTCGATCCGTGCTGGGATAATCCGATTCCATCTGCGGTATGGGTGAATATTCTTGCAGAACTGGATCAGCTGACTGCAGAAAATGAGGATCAGCGTATATTTATAGATCAATTTATCGCTTGGATCAAGTCGAAGCTAGAGGATGCAGACATGATTATTGTAGAGGGGACACTGTAAGACAAGGTGGCTTTCTGAGTATACGGGTTTGAACAAAGCAGCTGTTAGTGCTGAATCGTACACCTATTTAATCTGAGCCATGGAACACAGGTACTTGATAAAGACAGCTTGAGGATATCCGACACTTGGATCAACAGTGCATAGATGACCACTCAACATTGCAATTGCAAAGCAGAAAATAAAAGTTGGGATATTGTGTTTTTTCATGCTGTATTCATGTCGTATTCATGGATATGAGTATTGGCAAAACGGAATTTTATGGTATAATACTATAAAGTCAAAGAAAGTCAAAGTCAGCGAGCAATTACTTTCATATGGACTTCTAAGCAGTATGGTCTTTTGCTACGCCTATAGCTTCTTCATTGCTCTTATGCTTGAAGAATGTCAACACCAGAAATGGATGTGATGATGCCTTAACATGTGATCGAGCGATCACTATGACTGTATTATGTATTCGTTTCTGACCATCAACGATATGGTTAAGTGTTGTTTATGTAGACTTTGATATTATCATTGACCAATTCATGTTTTAACTATACATGGAGGAGGATACGATGCGTAATATCTCCGACATTATCGAACAATATCTAAAACGCATGCTGCAAGAGAGCGAAGGCGCGCTAGAGATTCAGCGCAATGATCTGGCTGACCAATTCTCCTGTGTACCATCACAGATTAACTATGTGATTAGCACAAGATTTACTTTGGAAAAGGGCTATCTGGTGGAAAGTAAGCGTGGAGGCGGCGGATATATCCGTATCCGGCGTATTGAGCTTCCCGGACAATCGACGATCCACACCCATATCCACGAGAGTATTGGTCAAAGTATGAGCCAGTCGGCAGCTGAAGGGCTGATTTATCAGCTACTGGAAGCCAGACTGATTTCCAAGCGTGAATCCGAGCTGATGCGTGCGGTTGTATGTAGAGATGTCATTTCAATCAATCTTCCCTATAGAGATGAAGTTCGTGCAAGAATGATGAAAGCGATGTTGATCGCCTTGCTCGGTTCTTGATCACTCGGGAGAAGGGGGTTATTTGAATGATTTGTCAGGAATGCCAGCAGCGGCCGGCTACCCTGCATTTCACCAAAATCGTAAATGGCGAAAAGACTGAATTTCACATTTGCGAGCACTGTGCGCGTGAAAAGGGGGAGCTGATCCCGGGCACTTCCGGAGGCTTTTCCATCCATAATCTGCTGTCGGGATTAATGGATTTTGATGCAGGGAATAAAACCAAAGTAACCGGTACACCCGCCCAGCAGCTACAGTGTCCAGAATGCGGTATGACGTATGCGCAGTTCCGTAAGCTGGGACGCTTTGGCTGTAGCTCATGTTATACAACATTTGACCGCCAGCTTGATCCAATGCTCAAGCGTGTACACGGTAGTACGACGCATTCAGGCAAGCTACCCGCGCGTGCAGGTGAACAGATCAAGGTGAGACGGCAGGTGAATGATCTGCGTCAGCAGATGCAGCAACGTATTGCCGAAGAGGAATTCGAACAAGCAGCACAGCTACGAGATCAGATTCGCGAGCTGGACAAGCAAATTTCACAGGAGTCGTAAGGAGGAATGACGTATGCCGAATCTCCGTTTTACGGAAAAGCCTTTGAGCGAATGGATGCAACAGGGCGGAGATTACTCGGATGTTGTGATCAGTAGTAGGGTACGTGTTGCCCGCAATCTGGTACATCAGCCATTCCCGATTATCGCTTCTGCCGAGCAAGCTCAGCAGGTACGCGAACGATTGACCGCAGCGATGGAGGATGCAGGTGTACAGGCACAAGGGCCATTTGAGCCACTGCTGCTTGACGAGCTGGATGATGTGGACAAGGAAGTTTTAATGGAGAAGCATCTGATTAGTCCGAACCTGATCCACGATTCGCGTGCAGGTGCTGTGCTGCTGGCAGAGAACGAATCGGTGAGTATTATGATTAACGAGGAAGACCATCTGCGTATTCAGTGTCTGTATCCGGGTTTTCAGCTGGAAGAGGCATGGCAGCGGGCTACCGCGATTGATGATGCGTTTGAACGTGTGGTCGATTATGCATTTGATGATCGGCGGGGGTATCTAACCAGTTGTCCGACGAATCTCGGCACCGGTTTACGTGCTTCTGTGATGCTACATTTGCCAGCACTGGCGATTATGAATCAGATCGGGCGCATTTTATCCGCTGTATCACAGGTTGGACTTGCGGTACGCGGCTTATATGGTGAAGGTAGCGAGGCACTCGGGAATATTTTTCAAATTTCCAATCAGATTACGCTGGGTATGTCTGAACAGGAAATTATTGATAATCTGCGCAGTGTGGTCATGCAAATCATCGAGTATGAACAACATGCTCGTAGTCGGTTAATGAACGAATCTCGTCTGCGCATTACGGACCGAATTATGCGTTCGTATGGCATTCTGTCGTATGCGACGATGATGGATGCGAAGGAAGCTTTTCAGCGTATTTCTGATGTTAGACTCGGTGTGGATCTCGGTTTAATTGATCGGGCATCCGCCGGGCAGATGAACGAATTGCTGATTATGACACAACCGGGTTTCCTTCAGAAAACGTTCGGTGTTAAAATGGGATCAGGAGAACGCGATATGTACAGGGCGCAGATGATCCGCGACACATTAAGTGATGTACACGTAGAAGACTAAACCGTGGAGGTGCTTGAATATGATGTTTGGCAGATTTACGGAGCGGGCGCAAAAAGTCCTGGCCCTGGCACAGGAAGAAGCGGTTCGTCTCGGTCATAATAACATCGGTACAGAGCATATTTTGCTCGGCTTGATTCGTGAGGGCGAAGGCATTGCTGCCAAAGCGCTGATTGGTCTGGGTCTTGGACTTGAAAAAATTCAGGACGAGGTAGAATCGCTGATTGGCCGTGGCCAGGAACAGCCTACCAATATTGCTTATACTCCGCGTGCGAAAAAGGTCATCGAGCTTTCGATGGATGAAGCGCGTAAGCTTGGTCATACGTATGTAGGCACAGAGCATATCTTGCTCGGTCTGATCCGTGAAGGTGAAGGCGTAGCTGCTCGTGTATTGAATAATCTGGGCATTAGCCTGAATAAAGCACGTCAGCAAGTGTTGCAACTGCTGGGTAGTAATGAAGCGGTATCCAGTCACCACGGCACACCTGCGAATGTGAGCACGCCAACATTGGATAGTCTGGCGCGCGATCTGACTGCCATTGCTAAAGACAGCAATCTGGACCCGGTTATCGGACGTAGCAAAGAAATTGAGCGTGTTATTCAAGTTCTGAGCCGTCGTACCAAAAATAACCCGGTACTGATCGGTGAGCCCGGCGTTGGTAAAACAGCAATTGCTGAAGGTCTGGCACAAAAGATCATCAACAACGAAATTCCAGAAACACTGCGTGACAAACGCGTCATGACGCTGGATATGGGTTCCGTAGTTGCTGGTACGAAATATCGCGGTGAGTTTGAAGACCGCCTTAAAAAAATCATGGACGAAATTCGCCAGGCTGGCAACATCGTACTGTTCATTGATGAGCTGCACACACTGATTGGTGCGGGTGGAGCGGAAGGTGCGATTGACGCATCTAACATCCTCAAGCCTGCGCTGGCACGTGGTGAACTGCAATGTATCGGTGCAACCACACTGGACGAATACCGCAAATATATCGAAAAAGACGCAGCTCTAGAGCGTCGCTTCCAGCCAATTACGGTGGATCAGCCATCACCGGAAGAAGCGATTCAGATCTTGATGGGATTGCGTGATCGTTACGAAGCCCATCACCGTGTGAAAATTACAGATGAAGCGATTGAACAGGCGGTTAAGCTGTCCGATCGTTACATCACCGATCGCTTCCTACCGGATAAAGCGATTGACCTGATTGATGAAGCGGGTTCCAAAGTAAGACTGAACTCGTACACGATTCCACCGAATCTCAAGCAACTGGAAAGCCGTCTTGAAGATATCCGTAAGGAAAAAGATGCGGCTGTACAAAGCCAGGAGTTTGAAAAAGCGGCAGCTCTGCGTGATACTGAGCAGAAGATCCGTGAAGAGCTGGATACGACTCGTAATCAGTGGAAAGAAAAACAAGGTCGTACCGATTCCGAAGTTACACCTGAGGATATCGCGGATATCGTAGCCAATTGGACAGGTATTCCAGTAACGAAGCTGAAGGAAGAGGAAACGGATCGTTTGCTCAACATGGAAAGCTTGCTGCATGAGCGCGTAATCGGACAGGATGAAGCCGTTGTGGCGGTCAGCCGTGCGATCCGCCGTGCACGTGCAGGTCTGAAAGATCCGAAGCGTCCAATGGGCTCCTTCATTTTCCTCGGCCCTACAGGGGTTGGTAAAACGGAGCTGGCTCGTGCGCTTGCTGAATCTATGTTTGGTGACGAAAATGCGATCATTCGTATTGATATGTCCGAGTACATGGAAAAGCATTCGACTTCACGCCTTGTCGGTGCGCCTCCAGGATACGTAGGGTATGAAGAAGGTGGACAACTGACAGAGAAAGTACGTCGTAAGCCTTACTCTGTTGTCCTGCTGGATGAGATTGAGAAAGCTCACCCGGAAGTATTCAATATCCTGTTGCAAGTGCTTGAGGATGGTCGTCTGACTGACTCCAAAGGCCGTGTCGTTGACTTCCGTAATACGCTGATTATCCTGACTTCAAACGTAGGTGCCGAAGCGATTCGTCGTAACACAACGCTTGGTTTCACAGCTACCATTGATTCTGGTGCAGAGTACAACAACATGAAGGGTAAAGTTACGGATGAGCTGAAACGCCATTTCCGTCCGGAGTTCCTGAACCGGATCGACGATGTGATTGTTTTCCACTCTCTGGAAGAGAAGCATATTGCCGAGATCGTTACACTCATGTCAGAAGAGTTGCGTAAGCGTCTGCGTGAATACGCAGTTGACTTCACACTGACTGATACAGCGAAGGCATTCTTGGCGAAGGAAGGCTTCGATCCTGCCTATGGCGCGCGTCCACTGCGTCGTGCCATCCAGAAGCACATCGAAGACCGTCTGTCGGAAGAATTGCTCACAGGTAACGTTAAAAAAGGCGATCACCTGACGATTGATGAGAAAGACGGCGCGTTGACTGTAGAAAAAACAGCTCCTTCGGAGCAAGCGGACGGCGTATCCGTGAATCAGACGAAATCGTAATTGCATAGCTAGTTATTAACGAAAGTATCGTAAAAATAAAGGTTGGTTCCAAAGGCAAATCTGCCCTCGGAACCAACCTTTTTAGTGTTATAATAGAATAGACGGCTATATCTTGTCTGTACTTTGCTGGATGCGCTGACATTCAGTACTCAAATAAATGAAATGTTAACATCAAGTTGACGCATAAAACGTATAAATAGAAAGGGACGTCCATGGCAAAAGTAAAAACCAAATTTTTCTGCACCGATTGTGGATACGAGTCACCAAAATGGTATGGCAAATGTCCAGGCTGTCAGGCATGGAATACAATGATCGAGGAAAAAGAAACAGCGGCGGTCAAGACACAGGGCATGAACTCCAGTCTGTTCCAAACGCAAACCTCGCAAAAAGCACAGGCGATCACCGATGTCGAAGCAGGACAGGAGCCACGTATCCAAACGGGGATTCAAGAGCTCAACCGTGTACTGGGTGGCGGGGTTGTACCGGGCTCACTCGTACTGGTCGGTGGCGATCCAGGGATCGGAAAATCGACGCTATTACTGCAAACTTCACATGCACTCACACAAAAAGGATTACGCGTGCTATATATTTCAGGTGAGGAATCGGTACGTCAAACGAAGCTTCGGGCAGAGCGTCTCGGTGCGCTATCAAATGAATTGTTCGTCCTTTGTGAAAGTAATATGGATCTGATTGAGGAAGCGATTGATAGTATTAATCCAGGGTTTCTTGTCATTGACTCGATTCAGACGGTATATCAGCCCGAGGTGACGAGTGCGCCGGGTAGCGTATCACAGGTGCGTGAATGTACATCACGGTTTATGCGAGTGGCGAAGATTCGCGGTATTGCGACTGTATTGGTCGGTCATGTGACCAAGGAAGGTGCCATTGCGGGACCTCGTATGTTGGAACATATGGTAGACTGCGTGCTGTACTTTGAAGGTGAACGTCATCATACGTATCGACTGCTACGCGCAGTGAAGAATCGTTTTGGCTCGACGAATGAAATGGGTATTTTTGAAATGCATGAGGAAGGCTTGACCGAAGTGGCGAATCCTTCTGAGCTGTTCTTATCGGAACGTGCGATGGGGGCGGCAGGCTCGACGGTTATTGCCAGCATGGAGGGTACACGCCCGATGCTAGTGGAGCTTCAGGCGCTCGTTGCGGCAACACATTTTCCATCGCCACGGCGTATGGGCACAGGGATTGATAACAATCGCCTGGCGCTTATTATCGCGGTACTGGAAAAGCGAATGGGGATGTTCCTGCAAAATCAGGATGCGTACCTGAACGTAGCCGGTGGCGTGCGACTGGATGAACCAGCAGTAGATCTGGCCATTGCGGTCAGTCTTGCTTCCAGTTTCCGTGATGCCCCAACCAAGCCGGATGATGTCGTATTTGGCGAGATCGGTCTAACCGGTGAAGTGCGTGCGGTATCTCGTGCCGAGCAGCGTGTCAAAGAAGCAGCGAAGCTTGGCTTCAAACGTGTAATCATGCCGGAGAAAAGTCTAAAAGGCTGGAAGCATCCCAAAGATATTCAATTGATAGGTGTAAATACGATAGCGGAAGCATTAAAGGCTGCGTTGGACTAGGAGGAACAGGGAATGAAGGAGCTCAGCCAATCTGAGAAAATCAATCGTTTATTGAAAATGGTAGCGCCAGGCACTGCTTTTCGTGATGGACTGGAAAATGTGCTGCGCGCCAAAACGGGCGGACTGATCGTGGTCGGCTCCACACCACAGGTTATGGAAGTGGTGGATGGTGGCTTTTCCATCGACTGTGAATTTTCACCCAACTATTTGTATGAGCTGGCGAAGATGGATGGTGCCATTATTTTGAGTGATGATCTGAAACGGATTCTGTATGCCAACACGCAGCTGATCCCGGATTCCTCGATCTCATCTATTGAGACGGGGATTCGTCACCGGACAGCAGAGCGCGTAGCCAAGCAGACCGGCGAGCTGGTTATTTCCATTTCGCAGCGGCGTAATATCATTACACTGTACAAGGGCAATCTGCGGTATGCGCTGAAAGAGATCGGCGTTATTTTGACCAAAGCGAATCAAGCGATTCAGACGCTGGAGCGTTATCAGGCGGTGCTGGGTCAGGCACTGACGAACCTCACCGCTTCGGAATTTGAGCAGATGGTGACGATTGCCGAAGTTGCTGGTGTGATTCAGCGAGTCGAGATGGTCCTGCGTATTCAGACTGAGATTGACCGCTACATTATTGAATTAGGTGCAGAGGGTCGCTTGATCTCGATGCAGATGGAAGAGTTGATCGGTACGATTGAAGAAGAGTTCCGTCTGCTGCTCAAGGATTACGGACGCGATAGTAGCGAGGAACGTCTGAATGAGATTATTAACAGCTTGAAGCGGATTACCGATAATGAGCTTATGGATGCAAATCAGATTGTGAAGATGCTCGGTTATCCGATGGCGGCTGCACAATCCGAAGAGATCGTTCCTACACGAGGCTACCGGGTGCTGAACAAAATCCCACGTCTGCCGAATGTGATCATCAACAATCTGGTTGAACGCTTCGGTGCACTCCACCATGTTATTAATGCTAGCATTGATGAATTGGACGAAGTAGACGGCATTGGTGAGGTTCGTGCACGTACGATTCGTTCCGGTCTAGAGCGGATTCAAGAGCAAGTATTTATTGACAGACAAATCTAAAAGCGTTAGAATCGTAAAGTTAATTGGTTAATATATCCATCTTTGAGGTGACAAAATGATAACAAAATCAATTCCAAACCTGTGTACGCTTTTTAACCTGGGACTTGGAATGTTGGCTATTTTACTGGCGCTTAACGATAACTATAGCCTGGCGGCTATTATGGTTATTGTAGCGATGTTAATGGATGGTCTGGACGGACGTATGGCGCGTGCGCTCAATGCGCAGAGCGAGTTTGGGAAAGAACTCGATTCCCTGTCTGACCTTGTTTCATTTGGTGTGGCGCCAATCGTCATTATGTACGATATGGTATTCAGAGACATTAACCCTGCGCTTGCGATTTCAGCGGCATTGATTTTCCCGATGTGCGGAGCGATGCGTTTAGCCAGATTTAATGTCAAAGCTGGTGTACCGGGTTATTTTACCGGACTGCCGATTCCAGCGGCTGGCGGCGTACTGGCAACATTATCGCTATTCCATAATGAAGTATCCACACCCTATATGGTTATCAGTACATTTCTGCTATCGTACTTGATGGTCAGCCAGGTAAGATATCCGAATTTCAAAAAGGTTGGCATTCCGAAAAAAGCATTGTGGCTTGCACCTGTAGTGATTGTAGTCGCGATCGTCATTGCGATTATGTTCCCGGATCAGGTATCCAAGCTGATTTTTGTACCACTTGCCGTGTATGCACTACTCGGCTTCAAACAGAATATTCGCAAATTGATGCGCCGCCATCGGCGGAACCGGCAGGATGATGACAATTCATCCAAAGAGTCGCTTCGCTAAGCCAGGCTGGTTGTATCTGTTGACACCATAAAAAGCATTTATTTCTCGACTTCACTTGGGGAATGAATGCTTTTTTTATTGGGAAAAATGACAACAAAGGGAGATAAACAGATGCTAGATCAATTCATGGACTGGACAACGATGCTATGGCTAGGGGAAAGTCGTCCACTCCGAACGTGGATAGAAATTGCGAGTATTGTGCTAGCTGCGTTAGTACTATCGCTGTTCATTCGGCGAGTGCTTGTTATGTTGGAAAAGCGACGTTTGCAAGTGTTTGCGATGCCGATACATAAAGTGATTGCTGCATCGTGTGGCCTGTTGCTTGGCTTGGTCATCGGCGGGTTAGGTGCTTCCATTATTGGCTGGTGGGAGCATGTGTATGAAGTCGTACGTACATTCCTAATGCTGACACTCGGTTATCTCGGTATGCGTATTGGTTATGAACGTTCAGATGAACTGGGTCATCTGCTACATCGACAGCGAAATAGGATAGATCAAGCTACAGATCTGCTGTTAGACGATGATTCCGTTCGAGCACAACAAGCGCAAGCCAAGCCAGCATCTAAGTCATCACAGGAAGCACTAGAGCCATCCATAGCACATACTCAGCCAATGCCTGTCATCAGTGTGATCGACGCAAACATTGCGATTGATGGACGTATCGAAGGTGTGATCGAGTGTGGTTTTATGAGCGGTATGGTTATTGTGCCTGACTTTATCGTACAGGAGCTACAGCTCATTGCAGACTCCTCAGATACACTGCGGCGCCAGCGTGGTAAAAAGGGGCTCGATACCTTGACTCGTCTGCACACAAGGTCAGAGATTGAGCTAGAGATCGCAGCCACCCATTATTCCGATACACTCAGTGCAGATGAGCGATTAGTTCAATTAGCTGCTGCACGCAAGGCAGTACTCATCACACATGACCGTAATCTAGAGCAAATTGCCGGCTTGCATGGGATTCGAGTCTTGTCGATTAATCGTCTGGCAACCTTACTCAAGCCACAACTACTCGCTGGAGAGCTATTACAAGTCACAGTTACCCGAGCTGGCAAAGAGGCAGGTCAGGGCGTGGCACATCTGGAGGACGGTACAATGATCGTGATCGAACAAGGGCGAGAGTATGTAGGTCGTGAAGTGGAAGTGGTCATTACAAGCGTACTACAGACCTCGAATGGCAAAATGATCTTCGCTCGTACTGACGATTCACAGAGTGGACAGGAACCGTAAGCGAAACAGCGTGTACATACCAAAACATGAATCAAATTGCCTTCCCTGTAAGCATAGGTAGGAACTCGACCTGTATTCGATGTTGTGCTGTAGGCGTAGACGGGTATATTATTAAGGAATGGAATTCATGCGCTGTACGGTCAGGCAGAAGCCGCAAAGCAGTCGTTAAGGATGGGGATTATGGCAAAAAAGGCTGGAATCATCGTTGTCGCAGCGGGCAAAGGTTCACGTATGGGCACGGTAGAAAGCAAGCAATATCTCAGGCTCCAGGACAAGCCGATCATTATACATACACTGGAAGTGTTTGAGCGTTCGGAAGTTGTAGGTGATATTGTAGTCGTTACAGGGGCAGACGATACCGATCGTTGTCAGGAATGGATCACACAGTATGGGTTACGTAAAGTTATTAAGGTGGTGGCTGGTGGTCATGATCGTCAGGAATCCGTATATCTCGGACTTCAGCAGCTTACCGCAGATTGGGTGATGGTGCATGATGGTGTGCGACCATTTGTTACAGAGCAACAGCTACAGCATTGTCTAGTAGCCGCGCAGCAAGAGGGTGCCTCTGTACTGGCTGTACCAGTCAAGGATACGATCAAGCAGGTAGATACCAGTCTGCATATTGCTGGCACGCCAGATCGCAGCACATTATGGGCGATTCAGACACCGCAAACGTTTCGTTATACCGATCTGCTACAGGCGCATCAGCAGGCAGAACAGGCTAATTTCCGTGGGACGGATGATGCGATGCTGGTGGAACGACTAGGTACACCGATTACGGTCGTCGAGGGTAGCTATACGAATATCAAGCTGACCACGCCAGACGATCTGGATTATGCTGAATACTTACTGGCTCGTAAAGGAGAGAATAGATCATGATTCGTGTAGGACAGGGATTTGATGTGCATCAATTGGTCGAGGGCCGCCCGTGTATTATTGGCGGAGTGACCATTCCATATGAAAAGGGACTGCTTGGACACTCTGATGCAGATGTGCTGCTGCATACGATTGCCGATGCTGCGCTTGGCGCGTTAGGACTAGGCGATATCGGCAAGCATTTTCCAGATACCGATCCAGCGTTCAAAGATGCAGACAGCGTTAAGCTACTTCAGCATGTCTGGGGCTTGATTCGGGAGCGTGGATATCGTCTGGGCAATGTGGATGCGACGATTATTGCGCAAAAGCCGAAAATGTTACCGTATATTCCACAAATGGTTGAAGTGATTGCTTCTGTACTGGAAGCAGAAGCGGATCAGGTGAATGTCAAAGCCACCACAACCGAATGGCTTGGCTTTACCGGACGTGGTGAAGGGATCGCCGCACAGGCAGTCATTTGCCTGGTAAAAGAAGTCTAAGATCAAGCGAAGCGTATAGCTTCTAAGCATGTATACGTGTATACAGGATGAGTATGAGTTGTGGATGAACAATGTGGCGTGAGCAAGTAGCTGGACTATTCACTGTAGCCCGACTACATTGGAACACGGAACATTCACACCGCAACTTTCATACCTCTTTCACAGGAGCAGGAGCTTATAGCACAACTTTACTTTGTTAAATTTGGGAGGAAATTCATATGTCTACTGAAGTTCGTGTACGTTATGCACCAAGTCCAACCGGACATTTGCATATTGGTAATGCGCGTACCGCATTGTTTAACTATCTGTTTGCCCGCAATCAAGGTGGCAAATTCATTATTCGTATCGAGGATACGGATGTGAAGCGTAATGTAGAAGGCGGCGAGGAAAATCAGCTTTCGTACCTGAAATGGCTTGGACTCGACTGGGATGAAAGTATTGATGTAGGCGGCGAATACGGTCCCTACCGTCAAACCGAGCGTCTGGATATTTACCGTGAGTACTGGCAGGATATGCTGGATCGCGGACTGGCTTACAAATGCTATTGCACCGAGGAAGAGCTGGAGCAAGAGCGTGAAGAGCAAACGGCACGTGGCGAAACGCCGCGTTACTCGGGTAAGCATCGTGATCTGACACCAGAACAACGTGCAGCTTACGAGGCAGAAGGTCGCGTACCAAGCGTGCGTTTCCGTGTGCCTGAGAACAAGACATATACCTTTAACGATATCGTCAAAGGCGAAATTTCCTTTACGACCGAAGATACAGGCGACTTTGTTATCGTCAAAAAAGACGGTATTCCGACGTACAACTTTGCGGTTGCACTGGATGACCATCTGATGAAGATCTCTCATGTATTGCGTGGGGAAGATCATATTTCTAATACACCACGTCAGCTGATGATCTACGAAGCGCTCGGCTGGGAGCCGCCGCAATTCGGTCATATGACACTGATCGTGAACGAAAACCACAAAAAGCTGAGTAAGCGCGATGAGTCGATCATTCAATTTATCGAGCAATACGATCAGCTAGGCTATTTGCCAGAAGCCCTGTTTAACTTTATCGTGCTACTGGGCTGGTCACCAGAAGGCGAAGAAGAGATTTTCTCCCGCGAAGAACTGATTAACATCTTTGATGCGAAGCGTCTGTCCCGCAGCCCAGCCGTATTTGATACGAACAAGCTGGCTCATCTGAATAACACGTACATCAAACAAGCCGATACAGACCGTATTACAGCGATGGCGATTCCTCATTTGCAAAAGGCAGGTCGTTTACCAGCTGAGCTGAATGAAGAGCAGCATGCATGGGCGCATGACCTGGTAGCCCTGTATCAAGAGCAAATGGTTGCTGTATCGGATATTGTAGAGCTGTCTTCGATGTTCTTCCGTTCTCACCTGCAGTTGGATACTGAAGGACAGCAATTACTGAGCGAAGAGCATGTAAGTACTGTACTGCAAGCCTTGCTGGACAAAATCAAAGCTTCACCGGAGTTCAGTCCAACGGTAGCGGCAGCACTCATCAAGGAAGTGCAAAAGGAAACAGGCGTCAAAGGCAAACAGCTCTTTATGCCAATCCGCGTAGCACTGACTGGTGAAATGCATGGGCGTGACCTGAACCATACGATTTATTTGCTCGGTCGCGATCGTGTAATCGAGCGTCTGGCATCTCAGATTAAAGGTGCCTAACGAAAAGTATATTGTTTATTGAAGCATAGTCCGTTATAATGATGACCTGAACAGTGATTATATTTTCATACGCTTCTCGTCATACACCAAGTCGTTACTTGAACAATATACAATGGCAATGATCAGGAAAAGTACATCTGGCTATGAAGTCTCAGAGAGGATGACTCCGCTAGTATCATCGGCGGAATGCTGCGAATCATCTACTTCATCCAGATAGAACATGCACCTGTGAGCTGCGGAGCCGAACCTTTCCGCTGTCTTTCGCCCATTTTGAGTGAAAGCATGAGCAGAACAAGTAGGCTTTGCCGTCTGGTCCGCGTTATGGACTGTATAAGTTGGACAATGATGTGCATTCATCTTCGGATGGATCATCAGGCGATACTCGCTCTATTGTCCAAGCAGAGTGGAACCGCGTAAACCAACGCCTCTGCAGCCCTTAGTGGCTGCGGAGGCGTTTTTTAATGAGCGCAAGCAAAGAGAGGTAATCCCATGCTGACCAATTTGAAATCTGATGTCCGCGCTGTGTTCGATAATGATCCGGCCGCGCGGGGCTGGTTTGAAGTCATCTTTACCTATTCAGGATTGCATGCAATCTGGGCGCACCGGCTGGCTCACTGGTTTTACAACAAACAGTTTTTTACGATTGCGCGTGTCATTTCGCAAATGAGTCGGTTTATGACGGGCATTGAAATTCATCCCGGCGCAACCGTAGGCAAACGTCTGTTTATTGATCACGGGATGGGCGTTGTCATCGGAGAAACCTGCGAAATTGGCGATGATGTGGTGATTTATCAGGGCGTGACGTTAGGCGGTACAGGTAAGGAGAAGGGCAAGCGGCATCCAACGATCGGTAACAATGTCGTGGTGGGCTCCGGCGCCAAAATTCTCGGTTCCTTCTCCGTCGGCTCAAACTCCAACATCGGCTCGAACTCCGTCGTACTTCGCGAAGTACCGGCAAATAGCACCGTAGTTGGCATTCCCGGCAAAATCGTCATTCAAGACGGCAAACGTGCAGATCGACTCAGTCATCAGATGCCCGATCCCGTCGCATCCAGACTCGCTGAACTACAAGCTGAGATTGATCGGCTCAAGCAGGAGCTGGAGCAGCAGCAGCGTCAACTTGATCATCGGATGATGTCTGGACGTGAACATAACCGTCATTCTTGCTGAGTCATTTGTAAGCTTGAACATAGCAGTTAAGGTTGTATGTAATTGCACGGCATTACAATAGCAAAAGCAATAGAATATACAGTATAGCGCTGAATCTGCCCGATTCAGCTTTGAAGCAGAGAAGGGGATGAGCATATGGCATTGCAAATTTACAATACAATGAGCCGTAAAAAAGAAGATTTCGTAAGCCAGGTACCTGGCGAAGTGAAGATGTATGTGTGCGGACCGACTGTATATGATTACATTCATATCGGTAACGCGCGTCCGATGATCTTTTTTGACGTCGTGCGCAGCTATTTGGAGAATCAGCAATATAACGTGAACTATGCCGTTAACTTTACCGATGTGGATGATAAATTGATCCGCAAGGCAGAAGAACTCAATACAACCGTTATCGAAGTAGCAGAACGGTTTATCGCAGCTTACTTTGAAGACCTGGAAGGTCTCGGTATTCGCCGCGCAACGATCCATCCGCGTGTAACGGAAAATATGGATATTATTCTTGATTTTATCGGTTCACTTATTGATAAAGGAATTGCGTATGCGAAGGAAGGCGATGTATACTTCCGCACTCGCAAATTCCCAGACTACGGCAAGCTATCTCATCAGAAGCTGGATGAGCTACAATTTGGTATTCGTATCGAAGTTGATAAGCGCAAAGAAAATCCAGAGGACTTTGTACTGTGGAAAGCAGCGAAGCCGGGCGAGATTTTCTGGGAAAGTCCTTGGGGTAATGGTCGTCCAGGCTGGCATATCGAGTGCTCTGCGATGGTACGTCATTTCCTTGGCGATACGCTGGATATTCACGGCGGTGGACAGGATCTGCAGTTCCCGCACCATGAATGCGAATGTGCACAGTCGGAGTCCGTAACCGGCAAGCCGCTGTCCAACTACTGGATGCATAATGGTTTTATCCGTATCGACGATGAGAAGATGTCCAAGTCGCTTGGCAATGGTATCCTCGTAAAAGATCTGCGTGCCGCGCACAAGCCGGCAGCGATTCGCTATCTGATGCTATCCACGCACTATCGTAACCCCCTGAACTATACGGACGATACGATGACACAGGCGGAGAATAGTGTAGAACGGATTGCGAATGCAGTGAGCAATGTGAAGCACCGTCTGTCTGCTTCTGATACAGCATCACCAGCAGATGAAGCATTCACTGCACGTTTGGAACAGATCAGAGCCTTGTTTCACGAAAAAATGCAGGATGACTTCAACACACCGGATGCAATCACAGCCGTCTTTGAATGGGTGAACGAAGCGAACCAGCTCTTACAGCGCGAAGTCGTACAACAAGCGTCGCTGGAAGCATTGCTGTCCTTGTTCGATGAAATGAACGAAGTGCTGCGCCTATACTGGGAAGATGAGCAACTGTTGGATGAAGATGTAGAAAATCTAATTGCAGAGCGCATAGAAGCACGCAATAACAAAAACTGGGCTCGTGCAGATGAGATTCGTGATCTGTTATCCGCACAGGGCATTTTGCTTGAAGATACACCGCAAGGTATGAGATGGCGCCGCAAATGAACGGAGGGAGCAGCTTATGACATCTTCCGATCAGGAACAACCGTCGACCTGGTTCCCATTTGATCTATCCAGACCACTGGAGCAGATGCCTCCACTGGCGCTGGCGTATATCGGTGATGCCATCCATGAAGTCGCGGTTCGCCAATATCTATTATCCGGTAAAAACTTGCGTCCTAATCATCTACACCGTCTGTCTACCAGCTTTGTATCTGCAGGTGGGCAGGCGAAAATGCTGTTGCACCTAGAGCCACAGCTGACCGAGGAAGAGGCAAGTGTCGTCAGACAAGGACGCAATGCCAAGTCAGGCACCGTTCCCAAGAATGCCAGCGTGCTTGATTATCGTTACGCCACTGCATGGGAATGTCTGATTGGCTATTTGTATTACAGGGGAGAACAACATCGTATTTTGGAGCTGATTACCGCAGGGATACAGCACCTAGAGCAGCCGTCCAAGTCTTGACCAGGTACGGCTGCTTCCGTTTGAATATAGCATAATATGGGATTAGAGATTTATTATGCACGGATAGTTAAAACGGGTAATGAATGAGCAATGTGAATGCGATCTATAGGAGGAAGACATATGGAAACGGAAGAAGAATATATCGCCGGTAAGCACTCCGTTACGGAAGCGCTCCGTGCAGGTAGAAGTATTAATAAAATTTGGATTGCCGATGGTTCTCAAAAAAATCTCGTGCAGTCTGTGGTGACGGAAGCGAGAGAACGGGGAATCGTTATTCAGTATGTAGATAAACGTAAGCTGGATAGCTTTGTACCGGGAGTTCAGCATCAAGGGATTATCGCGCAGGCAGCACCATACGCATATGCAGAAGTTGAAGATATTCTCGCTGCAGCCCAGGCAAAGGGCGAAGCACCATTCCTACTGCTACTGGACGAGATAGAAGATCCGCATAATTTGGGCTCTATTTTGCGGACAGCAGACTGCACAGGCGTACACGGCGTAGTCATTCCGAAGCGTCGATCCGCATCAATTACAGCCACCGTCTCCAAAACATCGGCGGGTGCCGTTGAATATGTACCCGTAGCGCGCGTGACGAACCTGGGACAGACCATTGATCGTCTAAAAGATCAAGGTGTATGGGTAGTCGGTACGGATGTGAATACGGATAGCAATCTGTATCAAGCGGACGTGTTCACAGGCCCGGTTGCTATTGTGATTGGCAACGAAGGTAAAGGCATGGGACGATTGATTCGTGAGAAGTGTGATGTGCTGGTCAAATTACCGATGCAGGGTCAGATCAATTCCCTCAATGCCTCGGTAGCAGCTGGCGTAATTATGTACGAAGTGCTGCGTCGTCGGCAGTCGCTAGGTTAAAGGCGATGGCCGATCTTCGGGACGTGCTACTGGTGGACGGCTACAATATGATCGGAGGCTGGCCTGAGCTAGCCAAGTTGTCAGAGATTAGTCTTCAGGAGGCGCGTGATCGCCTGCTGGAGCGACTAGCAAATTATCAGGCATTTTCTGGGCGCCGAGTGATTGCTGTATTCGATGCATACCGGGTACCTGGACTTGGTAAAGTATATGAGCAGAGCAAAGTCGAACTGTATTTTACCAAGGAAAAAGAAACGGCGGACGAGGCGATTGAACGTTTTGTTGGACAACTTAAGCATCGGCGTCGGCAGATTTACGTGGCGACCAGTGATATGACCGAGCAGCACGTCATTTTCGGTCAGGGCGCACTCCGAGTTTCGGCACGTGAATTGCTCGTTGAAGTACAGATTAGTGAGAAGCAAATCAAAGAGCGTCTGCGTGAGCAACAACAGGATGGCAGTCGCAATACACTCGATGGGAAGCTGAATGCGCAGCAGCGGATCATGTTTGAAAAATGGCGCAGGGGAGAGTGAGCTGTCAGTACGATGACAGCTTATCTACGAACCCTTGTTCTTGTTTCGGGGAATACGAACAGATATGTGTGCAATCCCTTGTTAAATGGCGTAAATTCGGTTGACGATGTGAGGTTACATAATATATACTGATGCTATATTTTATAGGGTAACGGAGACCTTGCGTTGCAACCGGAGGGATTGTTTGTGAGTGTCGACCTCAAGGATATCATGGTATCACCATATGACTACCAGAGTGATGAAGATCTTGTAGAAGCCGTCCGTCATGGCGATTCCGAAGCACTTGAATACTTGATTACCAAGTATAAAAACTTTGTGCGCGCAAAAGCCCGGTCTTATTTCCTTATCGGTGCTGATCGTGAAGATATCGTACAGGAAGGCATGATTGGTCTGTACAAGTCAATTCGCGATTTTAAAAACGATAAGCTATCTTCATTCAAGGTATTTGCAGAGCTGTGTATTACTCGCCAGATTATTACGGCGATCAAAACAGCCACTCGTCAAAAGCATATTCCACTCAATTCGTATGTCTCTCTGGATAAACCGATCTATGATGAAGATTCCGACCGCACCTTGCTTGATGTGATCTGCGGCTCAACGATGTCCGATCCTGAAGAGCTGGTCATCAACAAGGAAGAATTTACGGGCCTTGAAGACAAGATGTCTGAGATACTCAGCGATCTGGAACGTAAAGTTTTGATGCTGTATCTGGATGGACGTTCCTATCAGGAAATCGCCGTTGACCTGTGTCGCCATGTGAAGTCGATTGATAATGCCCTTCAGCGTGTCAAACGCAAACTGGAGCGGTATCTGGAAGTACGGGACGACCATTGAACTCCGAAAGCAACCAAGTGAAGACTCTATCATGGAGTCTTTTTTATTTTGCGGATGCTCCTGTAAAATACAGCCGTGCAAGTCGGAAATACGCAGGTTACAAAACGGAAAATTTTTGCAAAACAAACATGAATATTCGTTGACAGTGTAAGGGTGCTATGCTAAAGTGTTTTAGGTAGGCCAAAAATCGCCTGTTTTTTAGTGTGTCAATCTTTAAATGCTTTAAAGAATGGCAAACATAAAAACTTGTGTGACCACCCTGACCACATGGGAATGAAGAGCAAAACAGACTCTTGGGTCTGGATGCGGTCTTCGTTTAACCAGAACGTCTTTTGGAGGTGTAATCGTGGCACGAAGCTTTAAGTCTGTGTTTTCCTTTTTCTCCGAAAGCTGGGCTGAACTTAAAAAGGTTCGCTGGCCTAATCGTAAAGAGCTGACCAACTATACGCTTATCGTTATTGGTACGATTCTGTTTGTCGGCATTTATTTTTGGGTTTTGGACATCGGTATTTCCGCTGTGATCGAAGCGATAATTTAAGAAGGGTTCCAGGTGGCTTGATATGGAAAAAAGATGGTACGTCGTTCATACCTATTCCGGGTATGAAAACAAAGTCAAAGCCAATTTGGAAAAACGCGTTGAGTCGATGGGCATGGAAGACAAGATTTTCCGAGTTCTTGTTCCTATGGAAGAAGAGCTGGTAAACAAAGACGGTAAGAAAAAGACCGTTATGCGTAAAGTTTACCCAGGTTATGTTCTTGTTGAAATGATCCAGACTGACGACTCCTGGTATGTAGTACGCAATACGCCTGGTGTAACCGGCTTTGTCGGTTCGACAGGTTCAGGCTCCAAGCCAACTGCGCTATTGCCAGAAGAAGTAGAACAAATTCTCAAACACATGGGTATGGTTGAACCGAAGGAGCATATCGACTTCGAGGTCAAAGAATCCGTACGCATCAAAGTTGGACCGTTTGCGAACTTTGTTGGCTCCGTGGAAGAAATTTTGGTGGACAAGAGCAAGCTCAGAGTGCATGTTAACATGTTCGGACGGGAAACCCCGCTTGAGCTGGATTACACTCAAGTGGAAAAGATATAAGCAGGTTTCTAGGATGACATTGGGGATTAGCACAGAGTGATCTGTCTGATTCTGACCTTTGTTTCCAGTTTTACCGCAGCTTGTGCGGCGTATGCCCACGATTGCGGCGTTTTAAGTGGGAGGGCAGCGATGTCCGTCTACCACTATTCGCAAGGAGGTGTTTTACATGGCTAAAAAGGTAATCAAAATGGTAAAACTGCAAATCCCAGCTGGTAAAGCGAATCCGGCTCCTCCAGTAGGTCCGGCTTTGGGTCAAGCAGGTGTCAACATCATGGCATTCTGTAAAGAGTTCAACGCTCGTACAGCTGATCAAGCAGGTTTGATCATTCCGGTTGAGATCACTGTGTTTGAAGATCGTTCATTCACATTCATCACAAAAACTCCACCGGCTGCAGTTCTTCTGAAAGTTGCTGCTAAGATCGAAAAAGGATCTGGCGAACCGAACAAGAAGAAAGTTGCAGTTGTTAAACGTTCCGCAGTTCGTGAAATTGCAGAACAAAAAATGCCTGACCTGAATGCAGCGTCTATCGAGACTGCAATGCTGATGGTTGAAGGTACAGCACGTAGCATGGGTATCACAATCGAAGACTAAGATTAGTCTTTACTGCTGTTCGCAAGAATGCAGTCAGTGTGGAATCCTAGGGCTTCACATATGTGGGAGGAATATCCGCTAATACCACAAAGGAGGAATAATAAATGGCTAAACATGGTAAAAAGTATCTCGAAGCTGTTAAGCTGATTGACAGCGAAGCTAGTTACGAGCCAGCTGAGGCAGTTGCCTTGGTGAAAAAAGCAGCTACTGCAAAATTCGACGAAACTGTTGAAGCAGCAGTACGTCTGGGTGTAGACCCTCGTAAACAAGACCAAGCTGTTCGTGGCGTAGTTGTACTGCCACACGGTACTGGTAAAACTCAACGTGTTCTCGTATTCGCGAAAGGCGAAAAAGCAAAAGAAGCGGAAGCTGCTGGTGCTGACTTCGTTGGCGATCAGGACATGATCAACAAAATTCAACAAGGATGGTTCGACTTCGATGTCTGCGTAGCTACGCCGGACATGATGAGTGAAGTTGGTAAACTGGGTCGTCTGCTTGGTGGTAAAGGTCTGATGCCTAACCCTAAAGCGGGTACAGTTACATTCGATGTTTCCAAAGCTGTTCAAGAAATCAAAGCTGGTAAAATCGAATACCGTCTGGACAAAGCAGGACAAATTCACGCGCCAATCGGTAAAGTTTCCTTCACTGAAGAGCAACTGAACGAGAACCTCAAAGCTCTCCTCGAAGCTCTGAACCGCGCTAAACCAGCTGCGGCAAAAGGTGTTTACCTGAAAAACATTGCGGTATCTTCCACAATGGGACCAAGCGCTCGCGTAAACGCTGCGAACTACAGATAATTTAGTGTTGACATCTGTCAGTACATTTGATAATCTGTAAAAGTTGTGATGATGCACGAACTTGTTCTTGCAATTACACTTGAATATGTTTAACCGTAGACAGTAGGTGCCGCTTGCGGCTTAATTTCCTACCGAGGTGTTCTGATAGAATAAAGGATATGGCAGTTGCTGCTTCGGTAGCAACTGACGTATTCCAACTTATCAAGCCTTCGTGATTCTACGGGGGCTTTTTTCATGCCCGTAGAACTTTTTAGTTGCTCATCTATGAACGACTAAAAGGCCAAAAAACAATCAGGAGGTGTCCAAACTTGGCAAACGCAAAAGTTATCCAGACTAAACAGGAAGCGGTAGAAGTCGTTGCAGCAAAGTTGCGTGAGAGCGTATCTACTGTTGTCGCTGACTATCGTGGCCTGAACGTAGCTCAAGTTACAGAATTGCGCAAACAACTGCGTGAAGCTGGCGTTGAGTTCCAAGTATTGAAAAATACTCTGGTTCGCCGCGCAACTGAGTCTGCTGAATTGACTGAACTGAACGAAGTGCTGGTAGGTCCTACCGCAATCGCGTTCAGCAAAGACGATGCAGTAATCGCAGCTAAAATTCTGAACGATTTTGCAAAAACCAACGATGCTCTCGAACTGAAGGGCGGCGTTGTTGAAGGTCGCGTAGTAAGCGCGGACGAAATCAAAGCACTGGCATCCTTGCCATCCCGCGATGGTCTGTTGTCCATGCTGCTTAGCGTACTTCAAGCTCCAGTACGTAACTTCGCACTGGCAGTTAAAGCAGTATCCGAGAAAGAAGAGCAAAGCGCGTAAGCACATTGTTCATCTGCCTCACGCCCCTGCGGCGTAAAATCGGCTACCTATAGCCAAACAAAAAATACAACCAATATGGAGGGTTTATAAATGAGTCAGGAACAAATCCTTGAAGCAATCAAAGGCATGACTGTACTGGAACTTAATGATCTGGTAAAAGCAATCGAAGAAGAATTCGGCGTAACTGCAGCAGCTCCAGTAGCAGCGGCAGCAGCAGGTGGCGCAGCAGAAGCTGAGCAAACTGAGTTTGACGTAGTACTGACATCCGCTGGTGCTTCCAAAATCAACGTAATCAAAGCAGTTCGTGAAGTAACTGGTTTGGGTCTGAAAGAAGCAAAAGAACTGGTTGACAACGCTCCTAAGCCAATCAAAGAAGGCGTTGGCAAAGACGAAGCTGATTCCGTTAAAGCAAAATTGGAAGAAGCTGGCGCATCCGTAGAAGTGAAATAAGAGACTCTCTTGTTTCTAACAAGCCCCTTGAATTCGTTCAAGGGGTTTGTTTTATAAAGAGGTTTCGTAAGAAAAGGTGAGGGAATGATATGGGAGATCATTATTATTCCAGTCAGCCAGGAGCTGCACATGAACGCCGTAAGCTCGAAACGGAGCTACGCGGACGATCATTTACATTTATAAGCGATGCAGGTGTCTTTTCGAAGACTGGTATTGATTATGGTAGTCGTGTACTGATCGAAGCATTAGATATTCCAGCGGACGCACGTGTGCTGGATGTGGGTTGTGGCTATGGTCCGATGGGACTGTCTGCTGCGGTGCTTGCACCCCAGGGTCGTGTGACGATGGTCGATGTGAATGAACGAGCTGTAGAGCTGGCGCGTGAGAATGCGAAGCTGAATGATATTCATAATGTCGATATCCGAGTTAGTGATTTGTTCGAAGCGGTAGAAGGAGAAAGGTTCACAGTAGTGCTCACGAATCCACCTATTCGCGCAGGCAAAGAAACCGTGCATCTGATTTTTGAAAAGGCTGCTGAACACTTAGAGCCAGGCGGTTCACTCTGGATTGTTATCCAAAAAAAGCAGGGGGCTCCTTCAGCCAAAGCGAAGCTGGAGCAACTGTTTGAGCGGGTAGAGGAAGTCACCAAAGATAAGGGCTATCGTATTTTTAAAGCCACCAAATGAAAAAAGCCGCTACCGGCCAGGGTAAGCAGCTTTCTATCGAAACAACAAGGATTGCATACTAGAGTAAGTGATAGAGGTTGACTCCATTTGCTTAATATGATATTATTACAAAATGTCAGTATTAAGATGCCCTTTTTGGCTTTAGTTTTCTGAAAGTTACGAAAATTATGCATGCTAAAGGGTGTTTAATATTGCCCATAAACGTATAATAATCGGTATTTCGGTTATTTTCAACCGTAATCCGGGTTTCAGATACTGGATCACATCCGTTGATAGCTGATGGTGCTCTTTTTTCGAAACAATTCGATAAGAGCTTTTCTCTATTTGTGGGTGTGAACTTCTGTGTTATGGACTTATTATACGTGATCCAAACAGCAGTTCGCAATGAAATTTTTATGTGAGTAGACATTAAGGGGTGAGTATAAGTTGGCAGGACATCTTGTTCAATATGGTCGACGCACTCGGCGAAGTTATGCACGAATTAACGAAGTTCTTGAAGTACCAAATCTGATCGAAATCCAACAAAAATCATATCAGTGGTTTTTGGATGAAGGATTGCGTGAAATGTTCCAAGATATCTCGCCAATTCAGGATTTCACTGGCAATCTGGTGCTTGAGTTCATCGACTACAGCCTGGGTGAGCCTAAGTATACAGTAGACGACGCGAAAGAGCGCGACGTTACGTATTCCGCTCCACTGCGGGTTAAAGTCCGTCTCATCAATAAGGAAACGGGTGAAGTCAAAGAGCAGGAAGTATTCATGGGTGATTTCCCGCTGATGACGGAAACCGGCACGTTCATTATCAACGGTGCAGAACGGGTTATTGTCAGCCAGTTGGTTCGCTCTCCTAGCGTCTATTTCAGCACTAAAGTCGATAAAAATGGTAAAACATCATATACAGCTACCGTAATTCCTAACCGTGGAGCATGGCTGGAACTGGAAATGGATGCGAAGGACATTGTCTATGTTCGTATTGACCGCACTCGTAAAATTCCAGTAACCGTTCTGCTAAGATCGCTCGGATTCGGCAGCGATGCTGAAATTCTGGACTTACTTGGCAATGACGAATACATTCGTAACACCCTGGATAAGGACAATACCGACTCGACTGAAAAAGCGCTGATTGAGATCTATGAGCGCCTTCGTCCGGGCGAGCCACCAACATTGGATAACGCGAAAAGCTTGCTTGTTGCACGCTTCTTCGATCCAAAACGCTATGATCTGGCGAATGTTGGTCGCTACAAAATCAACAAAAAGCTGCACATCAAAAACCGTTTGTTCAATCAGCGTCTGGCTGAAACATTGATCGACTCCGCTACTGGAGAGATCGTGGCTGAAGCAGGTGAAATGGTGGATCGTCGTCTGCTTGACGAGATCATGCCTTACCTCGAAGGCGAATTGAATTTCCAAACTTATCATGTTGCAGGTGGCGTGCTGGATGCTAATGATATTCCACTGCAAACAATCAAAGTGTTCTCACCAAATGAAGATGGTAAAGTCGTTTCCATTATTGCGAACGGCAACATCGAAAAAGTGACCAAACACATTACGCCTGCTGATATTATTTCATCAATCAGCTACTTTTTGAACTTGCTTCAAGGTATCGGTAACACAGACGATATTGACCATTTGGGTAACCGTCGTCTTCGTTCTGTAGGTGAGCTGCTGCAAAACCAATTCCGTATCGGTTTGTCCCGTATGGAACGTGTTGTTCGCGAAAGAATGTCCATTCAGGACGCTAACGTGATCACACCACAGGCACTCATCAACATACGTCCTGTTATTGCATCCATTAAGGAGTTCTTTGGTAGTTCCCAGTTGTCGCAATTTATGGATCAAACGAACCCACTGGGCGAACTGACGCACAAACGTCGTCTGTCTGCACTCGGACCGGGTGGTTTGACTCGTGAGCGCGCGGGCTTTGAAGTTCGAGACGTCCATCCGAGTCACTATGGCCGTATGTGTCCGATCGAGACTCCAGAGGGACCGAACATCGGTTTGATCAACTCCCTGTCTACCTTTGCTCGTATTAACGAATACGGATTTATCGAAGCTCCATATCGTCGCGTAGATCCGAAAACACACCGTGTAACGGAACATATCGACTATATGACAGCGGATGAGGAAGACAACTATGTTATCGCTCAGGCAAATGCACAGTTGACGGAAGATGGCTCATTTGCAGATGAAATGGTTATCGTTCGTTACAACAAGCAGGCAGATAACATCTTGCCTATGCCGAGCGAACGTGTTGACTACATGGACGTATCTCCTAAACAGGTTGTATCCGTAGCAACGGCGCTGATTCCGTTCCTTGAGAACGATGACTCCAACCGTGCGCTTATGGGTTCCAACATGCAACGTCAAGCGGTGCCATTGCTTATTCCTAAGGCGCCACTCGTCGGTACAGGTATGGAGCACAAGTCTGCGAAGGATTCCGGCGTATGTATCGTCAGCAAATACGATGGTGTGATTGAACGCTCTACAGCGAGCGAGATTACACTTCGTCGTATGGAAACTGTAGATGGCAAGGAAGTCAAAGGCGACCTTGTTAGATATAAATTACACAAATTTATGCGTTCGAACCAAGGAACGTCCATTAACCAGCGCCCGATCGTCAAAACTGGCGATGTAGTGAAAAAAGGCGATATCCTGGCTGATGGTCCTTCCACAGAGATGGGCGAGATCGCACTGGGCCGTAACGTTGTCGTAGCATTTATGACCTGGGAAGGTTATAACTACGAGGATGCGATCCTGCTGAGTGAGAAGCTGGTAAAAGAAGATGTATACACTTCGATTCACATCGAGGAATACGAATCTGAAGCCCGTGACACGAAGCTTGGACCAGAAGAAATTACGCGTGATATCCCGAACGTAGGGGAAGACGCACTGAAAAACCTCGACGAGCGCGGTATTATCCGCATCGGTGCTGAGATCGCTGCTGGCGACATTCTCGTTGGTAAAGTAACACCGAAGGGTGTAACTGAACTGACAGCAGAAGAGCGTCTCCTGCACGCCATCTTCGGTGAGAAAGCTCGCGAAGTTCGCGACACGAGCCTAAGAGTACCTCACGGTACAGACGGTATCGTTGTTGACGTTAAAGTGTTCACCAGAGAGAATGGCGATGAGTTGCCACCAGGCGTTAACCATCTGGTACGTGTATACATCGCGCAAAAACGTAAAATCTCCGAAGGTGACAAAATGGCCGGACGTCACGGTAACAAAGGGGTCGTAGCCCGTATTCTGCCGGAAGAAGATATGCCGTTTATGCCGGATGGTACACCTGTACAGGTTGTACTTAACCCGCTGGGCGTACCTTCCCGTATGAACATCGGTCAGATTCTTGAGGTTCACCTGGGTATGGCTGCAATGAAACTCGGTATCCACGTAGCAACACCAGTATTCGATGGTGCAAACGAGTACGATGTATTCGACACTATGGAAGAAGCAGGTATGCAACGTAATGGTAAAACCGTCCTGTACGATGGTAGAACTGGTGATGAGTTTGAGCGTGAAGTAACTGTCGGCGTCATGCACATGATCAAGCTGGCGCACATGGTTGATGATAAAATCCACGCCCGTTCAACTGGTCCTTACTCTCTCGTTACACAACAGCCGCTGGGTGGTAAAGCTCAGTTCGGTGGTCAGCGTTTCGGGGAGATGGAAGTTTGGGCACTGGAAGCTTACGGCGCCGCTTATACGCTGCAAGAGATCCTTACTGTCAAATCCGATGATGTCGTTGGTCGTGTGAAAACGTACGAGTCGATTGTCAAAGGTGAGAACGTTCCAGAACCAGGCGTTCCTGAATCGTTCAAAGTTTTGATCAAAGAGCTTCAAAGTTTAGGTATGGATGTTAAAATCCTGAACGAAGAAGAAAACGAGATCGAAATGCGAGAGCTGGATGACGAAGACGAAGCCACTACTAATGATAAACTGAGCCTGAACCTTGAAGGCTCCGAAGTTGGCGTAGATTAATAACACTTGTCATATTCCCAAGCATTGTCCCATGAAGGTGGACCGGAGCTTTTCCGGTCTATCCTCATTCATGGACAAAGCATTGGGTTTTGTGCGGAATACAGAGTTTTACAATAAATAGGATTTGGCCTTAGGAGGGGTGTCTCTTGATAGACGTTAACAATTTCGAATTTATGAAAATTGGGCTTGCTTCCCCAGACAAAATTCGTTCTTGGTCCCGCGGAGAAGTTAAAAAACCGGAGACAATCAACTACCGTACGCTCAAACCGGA
>JAAIGF010109165.1_pt1 | contig 36416 bp, 30 predicted proteins | sample 6487441 | NCBI WGS metagenome assembly JAAIGF01 (sample SAMN13974129, study PRJNA590717) | phyllosphere metagenome | biome: pepper field; feature: multiple bacterial spot infested pepper fields; material: pepper leaves; isolation source: leaves from pepper fields | host: Capsicum annuum ...
AGCCGCTGCCACTGGGCGCGCGGATCAGCGGCGCGGGCGCCACCCCGACCGTGGTGGGCCACGATGGCCAGGCCTGGGTTGAGTTCACCGGCGAGCCGCCGCGGCTGCTGATCGAAAGCGAACGCGGACGCTGCCATGTGCAGATGCCGGCCAGCACCTCGCGCCGCTCGCCGCCGCTGCGCTGCCTGCCGGAGCCTGCGCCGTGAGCCGCGTATTGCTGCTGTTGCTGTTGTGCGGCCTGGCCACGCTGGCGTTCCCGGCGCGCGGGGCCACCACCTGCACGCTGTCCAGCCCGACCCTGGCTTTCGGCCCGGTGTCCAATGGGCTGGTCGATACCAGCACCACCTTCAGCGTGACCTGCACCACCGGCGCTGTCGCACTGCTCGCCAATGCGCGCGTGACCTTCTGCCTGGGGCTGCCGGCGGGGAGCGGTGGTACCGCCATTTCTCCGTGGCGCACGATGGCTAACAGCTTCGGCGACCGGCTGAACTACCAGATCTACAGCGATGCAGCACGGACCGCGGTGATCGGCAGCAGCGCAGCGACCAGCCCGACCTGGGTGAGTTACCAGATGCAGTATCCGGTGCCCTTGCTGGGCGGCTCCGGCACCGCCTCATTCACCTTGTACGGGCGCTACCCCGCCAACCAGGTGCTGTCGGCAGGCGCGTTCAGCAGCGCCCTGGCCGCCACCTTCCAGTACGCCTACAACGAGCCGCTGCTGGGCACCCCGCCCTTCCCTACCTCCTGCCTGCAGATACCCCCTGCGGTGACCGGCAATTCGAACCTGCAGGCGGCGGCCATGACCCTGACCGCCACGGCGACGGTCAACCCGGCATGCGGCGCCTATGTGACCGCGCCAATGAATTTCGGCGTGAACACCGGCACGGTTGCCGCGAACATCGACCGCACCGCCGTCTTCAGCCTGACCTGCGTCAACCGCAGCCCGTTCCAGATCGGGCTGGACAACGGCACCCATGCCGATGGATCCGGCAACCGGCGAATGCGGGTCGGCAGCAGCGGCGCCCTGCTGCCCTACGAGCTTTACCGCGACGCGGCACGCACCCAGCGCTGGGGCAACGTGCTGAACAGCACCACGGCCAGCGGCACGGGCACCGGCGCAGCGCAGAACCTGACCATCTATGGCCGCGTGCCCCCTGCGGCGGGCACGTCGACGCCGCCTGGCGCCTATTCGGACACCATCACCGTCACCATTACCTATTGAGGCGGCATGACGGGCTTCAGACCGGGGCAGCGGCGCCGATATCGACTGCATTGCCCCGGTGCCGCCCATGTCCCTTCCGCGCCTGATCTGCCTGGCCTGTGCCGCCCTGCCCGCGTTTGCCGCCGCAGCCAGCGACGCTGCCCTGTCCGACGCCGCCCGCGTCGATCCGGCCCCTGCGCAGGCGGGCGTGGCGGTAACCCTTCGCATCCATGCACCGGGCACGTCACAGCCGCCGCTCCAGCGCAGCGATTCCGCCGGCGGGCGGGCGGAGCAGATCCAGGCGCTCAGTCCACCACCGCAGGAAGGTGACGCGGTGCCCGGCGTTGTGACGATCACCTACTGATGGGACGGGTCACGCTGCTGATGCTGCTGTGCGTGCTGCTGGCCGCCCCGGCCCAGGCGCTGCAGCTGTCCCGGCATGGCGTTGAACTCCCGGCCGGAGACAGCAACGACGCGCTGTGGCTGATCAACGACGAGACCACCGAATGGACCGGGCATGCCACGGTCTACCGCTGGGACCAGCCGGGCCAGGGCGACACCCTGCAGCCGGCCGACGATCTCGCGGTGAGCCCGGCGCAGCTGCGCATCGCCCCGGGCCAACGGCAACGCCTGCGGATCGTGCGGCTGGGCCCGGCACCGGACCGGGACGAGCGCGCCTACCGGCTGCTGATCGCGCCGCAGGCCGGGGCACCGCCTGGCCGCGCCGAGCGCCACTCCCTGCCCGTTTTCCTGCAGCCGGAGGCCCCGGCCCGGCCGCTGGCGCTGCAGGCCACCCTGCAGGCGAGACCAGGGCAGCCCGCGCGGCTGCGCCTCTACAATGGCGGCAACCTGCACGCCCGCCTGGCGGACCTGAGCTTCATCGATGCGCAGGGGCACGACCATCTCCTGCTGCCTGGGCTGGCCGGCTATGTGCTGGCCGGCAGCGGATGCAGCTGGCTGCTGCCCCCGCGGGACGGCGGCTATGCCGGCGGCCGGTTCCGCGCCCGGCTGGCCGATGGCAGCGAGGCCGTCCTGGCGCCCGCCCCTGCCATTGCGCCGGCGGCCCTGTCCGGACTATAATCCGCTGGATGTCCTGCCGCCCTGTGCGCGGAACACCGTCCACGCCGTACGTCATCGGCGAATCCACACTTGTTGCCCCCATCCGTGCCGGGGTGCTCCGCAAGGAGTTCGGCCACGGAGGCAACAGGGAAGCCCAACCCCGGAACCATCAGCGCTTCCACGCGTCCCGCATACCTATCACGCGGGCGGAATCGCCGGTTCCCCATCAGGAGTATTGCAATGCCCCAGGTCACCATGCGTCAGATGCTGGAAGCCGGCGTCCACTTCGGCCACCAGACCCGCTACTGGAACCCCAAGATGGCTCCGTACATCTTCGGCGCCCGCGGCAAGATCCACATCATCAACCTGGAAAAGACCGTCCCGCTGTTCAACGACGCGATGAACTTCATCTCGTCGGTTGCCCAGAAGCGCGGCACCGTCCTGTTCCTGGGCACCAAGCGCAGCGCCCGCGAAACCATCCGTGAAGAAGCCGAGCGTTGCGGCATGCCGTTCATGAACCAGCGTTGGCTGGGCGGCACCCTGACCAACTTCCGTACCGTCAAGCAGTCGGTTGCCCGCCTGAAGGAACTGGAAGCCGGTGAATCCGACGGCACCTTCGAGAAGCTGGTCAAGCACGAAGTGCTGGGCCTGCGTCGCGAGCGCGACAAGCTGGAAGCCTCGCTGGGCGGCATCAAGGACATGAACCGTCTGCCGGACGCCATCTTCGTGATCGACATCGGCCACGAAGACATCGCGATCAAGGAAGCCAAGAAGCTGGGCATCCCGGTCATCGCCGTGGTCGACACCAACTACAACCCGGAACTGGTCGACTACGCGATCCCGGGCAACGACGACGCCATCCGCGCTGTGCAGCTGTACGCCCGCGCCGCTGCCGACGCCGTGCTGGAAGGCAAGGCTGCTGCTCCGCACGCTGCTTCGGTGCGTGAAGAAGAGTTCGCCGAGGCCGCTGCTGCCGAAGAAGGCAAGCCGGCCCGTCGCGCACCGGCCAAGAAGGCTGCTGCTGACAAGGGCGAAGCCCAGGCCTGATCCTGGCCCCCGGTGGGCGCCCTGCGCCCACCTGTCCTGACCGCTGCCGATGGCGCGGCGACCGGACACTGTCACACGGGCCGGCCACCATGCCGGCCCAACCCCTTTCTTTCGTGAGGTAATCCCGTGGAAATCACTGCTTCCCTGGTCAAGGAACTGCGCGAGCGCACCGGCGCCGGCATGATGGAATGCAAGAAGGCGCTGACCGAAGCCGGCGGCGACATCAACGCCGCTGCTGAAGCCCTGCGCAAGTCGGGCGCCGCCAAGGCCGACAAGAAGGCTGACCGCGTGGCCGCTGAAGGCCGTCTGGGCCTGGCCCAGGACGGCGGCAAGGCCGTGCTGGTCGAGATCAACTCGGAAACCGACTTCGTTGCCAACGACGTCAACTTCAAGAACTTCGTCGATTCCGTCGCCGCTGCCGCCCTGGCATCGGGCGCCGTTGACGCCGAAGCCCTGAAGACCGCCAAGCTGGCCTCCGGCGAAACCGTCGAAGAAGCCCGCGCCACCGCGATCCAGAAGCTGGGTGAAAACATCCAGATCCGTCGCCTGGTCAAGGTCGACACCACCGGCAACGTCGGTGCCTACGTCCACACCAACGGCAAGGTCGGCGTGCTGGTTGACCTGATCGGCGGCGACGTCGAGCTGGCCCGCGGCCTGGCCATGCACGTGGCTGCGCTGAAGCCGCCGCACAACAAGGCTGCCGATGTGCCGGCCGAGTTCGTGGAAAAGGAAAAGGAAATCGAACTGGCCAAGATGTCCGAGAAGGACAAGTCCAAGCCGGCCGACATCCTGGAAAAGATCATCGCCGGCAAGATCAACAAGATCGTCAGCGAAGTGACCCTGTACGGCCAGACCTACGTGCTGGGCGACACCACCGTCGAGCAGGTGGTCAAGGCCGCCGGCGCCGACGTGGCTGGCTTCCAGCTGCTGGTCGTCGGTGAAGGCATCGAGAAGGTGGTGGAAGACTACGCCGCCGAAGTTGCCAAGGCGATGCAGGTCTGATTCCAGCCCACCGGCTGCGAAACGACCAGAAGGAGCCGCGGGAAACCGCGGCTCTTTTTTTATGCCCGTGGGCCTGTAGACCTGTGGGTGCGCACCGCTGGTGCGCACACCCCTGCCCCCCCTGTGGGTGCGCACCGTTGGTGCGCACATCCAGAACAAGGATCTTTGCGTTATCCGCCATTCAAGCCGATACTCGACACAGGGGAATACGCAATCGCATAACAGGAACAGAAGTCGCAGACTGTGATGTATCCCTAGGTATTCTTGTCCTAATGGAATTGAACGATCCGACATGCCTCCTGAGCTGACTGCCGCCCTGGCGCTGTGCCGCAACCTGCCCTCGCCTCCCGGTATTGCCCTGCGCATCATCGAACTGGCCCAGGACCCGGAAGCGGACATCGCCACCGCCGCCGACATCATCGCCATCGACATGGCGCTGAGCGCTCGCATGCTGCGCATCGCCAACTCGCCGCTGTATGCCAGCCGGCGCCGCATCGAGAACCTCGGCCAGGCACTGACCATGCTCGGCCTCAACGCCACCATCAGCCTGGCGCTGGGCTTCACCGTCACCCAGGGCCTGACCGGTGGCAGCGGCGCAGACCACGACCTGCGCCAGCGCGCCTGGAAGCGCAGCATCCTCAGCGCCCTGGCCGCCAGCCAGCTGGGCCAGGCCCGCGGCCTGCGCCGGCTGGAAGAGCTGATGCTGGCCGGCCTGCTGCAGGACATGGGCGTGCTGTGCCTGGCCCAGGCCGAATCCGAGCGCTACCTGCCCCTGCTGCGCGAAGCCGGCGGCAACCTGGACCTGCTCGCCCGCGAGCGCGAGGAACTGGGCTGCACCCACGCCGACGTCGGCGCCTGGGTGGCCGAACAGTGGGGCCTGCCGCGCTACCTGGTGGACAGCATCCGCCTGAGCGAGTCCGAGCCCGCCACCGACAATGCATTCCAGGCCTGCGTACAGCTCTCAGGCGCGGTCGCCGACATCTGGCTGGACGAGGATGCCGACGGCGCGCGCGAACGCGCCCTGCACGAGGTCCACGAGCGCCTGCAGCTGGACAGCGCGCGCTTCGACCAGGTGCTGGCGCGCATCAGCGACGCGCTGCCGGACATCGCCAGCCTGTTCGAGACCGGCCTCAGCTCGCCCTCCCGCGTGCGCGAGCTGATCGACCATGCGCAGGAACTGACCACGCTGCGCAACCTGCGTGAAATGCAGGATGCCGAGCAGGCGCGCCGCCGCGCCGACGAATTCGAGGCGCGGGCCAAGCGCCTGGCCGACCAGGCCCACCGTGACGCCCTCACCGGCGTGCTCAACCGCCGCCAGCTGGAAACCGTGCTCGACCAGGAGTTCCAGCGCGCCGGCCGCCATGGCTGGCCGCTGTCGGTGGCCTTCATCGACCTGGACGATTTCAAGAAGATCAACGATGCCCACGGCCACCTGACCGGTGACGAGGTGCTGCGCGTGTTCGCCAGCAAGCTGCAGGGCCAGCTGCGCAACAGCGACACCGTGGCCCGCTTCGGCGGCGAGGAATTCGTGGCACTGCTGCCCAACACCAGCGAAGCGACGGCCCTGGACGTCATCCGCCGCGTACTGGCCAGCATCGTCTCCACCCCGATGGTCGAGCTGGAGGGCGGGCCGCTGTTCGTGACCTTCTCCGCCGGCGTGGCCACCCAGGGCGGTTACGAGCGCTTTGCCGGCGTGCAGGACCTGCTGCGGGCGGCCGATGACGTGCTGTACCGCTCCAAGAACCTGGGCCGTAACCGCGTCATCGCGCGCTCGCCCGGCGAACTGGGGCATGATGAGCTGTCTGCCACCGCAGGCGCCGAACTGGGCTGAACCCGCTGCCCCGGCTGAACGGGGCAGTGCAGCCTTCTGCGCCGCAGTGCACAAAATGCTTTGGCCGCGCGCCGCATGCGCGTAGAATCCCCCGCGATTTCCACGCTCACGAGGTCCATATGTCCAAGCTCGCCTATCGCCGCATCCTTCTGAAACTGTCCGGGGAGGCGCTGATGGGAGATGAGGACTACGGCATCGACCCGAAGATCATCAACCGCCTGGCCCGTGAAGTGATCGAGGCCCAGCAGGCGGGCGCCGAAGTGGCGCTGGTGATCGGCGGCGGCAACATTTTCCGCGGCGCCGGCCTGGCCGCAGGCGGCATGGACCGCGTCACCGGCGACCAGATGGGCATGCTGGCCACGGTCATCAACGCCCTGGCGATGCAGGACGCGCTGGAGAAGCTCGGCGCCAAGGCCCGCGTGATGAGCGCCATCAAGATCAACGACGTGTGCGAGGACTACATCCGCCGCCGCGCCATCCGCCACCTGGAAAAGGGCCGCCTGGTGATCTTCGCCGCCGGCGTCGGCAGCCCGTTCTTCACCACCGACTCGGGCGCTGCCCTGCGCGCGATCGAGATCGGCGCGGACCTGCTGCTGAAGGCCACCAAGGTCGATGGCGTGTACGACAAGGACCCGAACAAGCACAGCGATGCGGTCCGCTTCGACAGCCTGAGCTACGACGAAGTGATCCGCCGCGGCCTGGAAGTCATGGATACCGCGGCCTTCGCTCTGGCCCGTGACAGCGACCTGCCGATGCGCGTGTTTGACATGGGCCAGCCGGGCGAGCTGCTGAAGATCCTCGGCGGCGCCAACATCGGCACCCTGGTCCAGGGCCGCGATCCGGCCTGAGCCTGAGCGGCAGGCGTGCTGCGGGCCGATCCAGGCCCGTCAGCGTCCCGTATTCGCCTATAATCGCCCGATTCCAGTTACATCCAGGACCCGGGCGATGCTCAACGACATCAAGAACAACGCGCAGACGCGCATGGCCAAGAGCATCGACGCTCTGAAGCACACCCTCACCTCGATCCGCACCGGGCGTGCCACTCCCGCCCTGCTGGACCGCGTCACGGTCAATGCCTACGGCAACGCCAGCACCCCGCTGAACCAGGTCGCGTCGATCTCCAACGCCGATGCCCACTCGCTGCTGGTCACGCCCTTCGACAAGAGCATGATCAAGGAAATCGAGAAGGGCCTGTACAACCACGAGTTCACCCCGAACACGCTGGGCGCGGCCATCCGCATCAACATGCCGCCGCCGACCGAAGAGCGCCGCAAGGAGCTGGCCAAGCAGGTGCAGAAGGAAGGCGAAGGCGCCAAGATCGCCATCCGCAACATCCGTCAGGACGCCAACAAGGAAGTGGCCAAGCTGGTCAAGGACAAGGCGATCAGCGAGGACGAGAAGAAGCGCGGCGAAGACGACATCCAGAAGCTGACTGACAGCAGCATCAAGGACGTCGACAAGGTCGTCGCCGACAAGGAAAAGGAACTGTTGTCGGTCTGAAGTCGATGCCTTCAGTCCCGCCTCCGTTGCCGGCCGCCCTGCCCCGCCACGTCGCCATCATCATGGATGGCAACGGGCGCTGGGCACAGCAGCGCCGCCGCCCGCGCGTGATCGGCCACCGTGCCGGCGCGCGCGCGGTCAACCGCACCATCGACCGTTGCCTTGAACTGGGCATTCCGGCGCTGACCCTGTTCGCGTTTTCCAGCGAGAACTGGGGCCGCCCGCAGGAAGAAGTCGATGCCCTGATGAAGCTGTTCCTCGGCGCCCTCGACCGTGAAGTGGACGAGCTGCATCGCCGTGGCGTACGCGTGCGCTTCATCGGCGAGCGCGAGCGCTTCGGCGCCGGGCTGGTCAGCCGCATGCAGCTGGCCGAACAGCGCACCGCCGACAACACCACGCTGACCCTGTCGATCGCCGCCAGCTACGGTGGCCGCCAGGACATCGCCCGCGCCGCCCGTGCGCTGGCCGCGGAAGTGGCTGCCGGCCGCCTGCTGCCCGAGCAGATCGACGAATCGCTGCTGGGCCGCCAGGTCGCCCTGGCCGACCTGCCGCCGCCGGACCTGTTCATCCGCACCGGTGGCGATACCCGCATCAGCAACTTCCTGCTGTGGCAGCTGGCGTATACCGAGCTGTGGTTCACCGAGGCACTGTGGCCGGACTTTGATTCCGGGCAGCTGCAGCAGGCGCTGGACGCCTACGCCAGCCGTGAACGCCGCTTCGGCCTGACCAGCGCCCAGATCGCCGCCCTGGCCACCGAGACGCCCAGCCCATGACCAAGACCCGAGTTCTCGCCGCGCTGATCATGGCGCCGGTGGCCATTGCCGCGATCCTGCTGCTGCCTACCCAGTGGCTGGCTGCCGCCGCCGCCGCCGTGTTCCTGATCGGCCTGTGGGAATGGCTGAAGCTGGCCGGCATCGAAGACACCCTGGCCCGTACCGTGCTGCTGGTGCTGAACCTGCTGCTGATGGTGCTGATGGTCTGGGCCGATGGCAGTTCGCTGGTGCTGTTCCAGCTGGCGACCCTGGTTGGCGTGGCCTGGTGGCTGGCCGCCCTGGTCTGGCTGCGTTTCTTCACCTTCGGCGCGCAGCCGGGCAGTCCCGCCCGCATCTTCAAGCTGCTGGCCGGCACCCTCGCCATCGTCCCGGCCTGGGCCTCGCTGGTGCTGATCCATGCCGGCGGCGATCCGCCGGGCCACAACGGCCACCTGTGGCTGCTGGCCGCGCTGGCGCTGGTGTGGGCCGCCGATTCGGGTGCCTATTTCGCCGGCCGCCACTTCGGCAGGCACAAGCTGGCCCCGCGCATCAGTCCCAACAAGACCTGGGAAGGCCTGTTCGGCGGCCTGCTGGCCGGTGTCGCCGTGGCCGTCGGCCTGGGCTGGCTGGCCGGCGTGGACGTCGCGCACCTGCCGGGCCTGCTGGTCACCTCGGTGGTGGCCGTGTTCGCCTCGGTGCTGGGCGACCTGTACGAAAGCCTGATCAAGCGCCATGCCGGCGCCAAGGATTCGGGCCACCTCATTCCTGGCCACGGCGGCGTGCTGGACCGCGTCGACGGTGTGCTGGCTGCCCTGCCGGTGTTCGCACTGGGCAAGGAAATCTTCGGATTCTGACCATGGATGCTGTTGCAGACCTGCGCCGGGTCGCCGTATTCGGCGCCACCGGCTCGATTGGCGCCTCCACGCTGGACGTGATCGCCCGCCACCCGCAGCGCTACCAGGCCACCGTGCTCGCCGCCGGCCGCCAGGTGCAGGCGCTGCTGGCGCTGTGCCGCCAGCACCGGCCCGCGCATGCTGTCATCGCCGATGACAGCCTGTACGCCGAGCTGCGCGACGGCCTGCGCGACGCGGGTCTGGCCACCGAGGCCCACGCCGGCGCTGCCGCCCTGGACCAGCTGGCCGCCAGCGATGCCTGCGACACCGTGGTGGCCGCCATCGTCGGCGCCTCCGGCCTGTCCTCGACCCTGGCCGCTGCCGCCGCCGGCAAGCGCATCCTGCTGGCCAACAAGGAATCGCTGGTACTGGCCGGCGAACTGCTGACCCGCACCGCCGAGCGTGCCGGCGCCGAGATCATCCCGATCGACAGCGAGCACAGCGCGATCTTCCAGTGCCTGCGCTCGCGCGATGCCAGCCTGGACGGGGCCGGCGTACGCCGGATCCTGCTGACCGCCTCGGGCGGCCCGTTCCGTGGCCGCAGCCGCGCCGAACTGGAACAGGTGACTCCGGCCCAGGCTGTCGCCCACCCGAAGTGGTCCATGGGCCCGAAGATCTCGGTCGATTCGGCGACGTTGATGAACAAGGGCCTGGAAGTGATCGAGGCGCACCACCTGTTCAAGGTGCCCGGCGAGCGCATCGAGGTGCTGGTCCACCCGCAGAGCCTGGTCCATTCGCTGGTCGAGTTCGTCGACGGCTCGACCTTGGCCCAGCTGGGCCTGCCGGACATGCGCACCACCCTGGCCGTGGGCCTGGGCTGGCCGCAGCGCATCGAATCGGGCGTGTCCGGGCTGGACCTGCTGGCCCAGGGCCGGCTCGATTTCGAAGCCCCGGACACCGAGGCCTTCCCCTGCCTGGCCCTGGCCTGGCAGGCGATGCAGGCCGGCGGCACTGCTCCGGCGGTGCTGAACGCGGCCAATGAAGAGGCTGTTTCAGCGTTTCTTCAGGGCCGGATCGGTTTCCTGAGCATTCCCGCGCTGGTTGCTAACGCTCTTTCAACACTGCCGACCGAAGCAGCCGATACACTGGACGGCCTGTTGTCCGCCGACCAGCGGGCCCGCCAGTTGACCCTGAACGCCATCGACGCCGCCTGAACGCCACGCCCATACCGCATGACGCCGCTGCCATTGCCCGCCATCGTGAGCCTGCATGACTGACTTCATCGGATCGGTCTGGTGGATGATCGTCAGCCTGGGGCTGCTGGTCACCTTCCACGAATTCGGGCACTACGCGGTGGGCCGCCTCTGTGGGGTGAAGGTGCTGCGCTTCTCGGTCGGCTTCGGCCGCCCGCTGTGGTCGCGCCGCGACAAGCACGGCACCGAGTTCGCCATCGCCGCCCTGCCGCTGGGCGGGTATGTGAAGTTTCTCGACGAGCGCGAGGTCGAGGTGCACCCGCATGAGCGCGGGCAGGCCTTCAACCACAAGACCGTCTGGCAGCGCATCGCGATCGTTGCCGCCGGCCCCATCGCCAACCTGCTGCTGTGCATCCTGCTGCTGTGGGCGATGTTCGTGATCGGCAAGCAGGATTATTCGGCCACCATCGGCCGCACCACCGGCATCGCCGCCAGCGCCGGCCTGGCCAGCGGCGACCGCGTGCTGCGGGTGGACGACCGCGACGTGGTCACCCTGGGCGATGCCAGCATGGCCCTGACCGCGGCGGCGATGGACCGGCGTGACGTGACCCTGGAGGTGCTGGACAGCAGCGACCAGGTGCGCAAGCGCACGCTGGCGCTGTCGCAGCTGCCGGCCGGCTTCGATGAACGCCGCGTGCCGAGCCTGGCCGGCCTGCAGTGGCAGGCATCGCTGCAGCCGGCGCAGGTGGACAGCCTGACCGCCGATTCGGCCGTGGCCGGCCTGCTGCAGCCGGGTGACCTGATCGTGGCCATCGACGGCCAGCGCATCGAAGGCGCCGACCAGGTCAGCGCGCAGATCCAGGAACTGGGCCGCCGCGGTGGCCCGGGCATGATCGAAGTGCTGCGCGGTGGCGAGCGCCTGGCGCTGGAAGTGACCCCGCGCGCGGGCAAGGACGGCCAGGGCAAGCCGGTCTGGCAGATCGGCGTGGGCTTCTCCGGCGCGTTCAGCCCCGCCTACGACACCCTGATGCGCTACGGACCGCTCGATGCGGTGACCGTGGCCGTGCGCGAAACCGGCCGCCTCGCCTCTGATTCGCTGGGCATGATGGCCCGCATCGTCACCGGCAAAGCCTCGCTGCAGAACGTTTCCGGCCCGGTCACCATCGCCCGCGTGGCCAATGTTTCGGCCAAACGCGGCCTCGATTGGTTCCTGCAGTTCCTTGCGCTGCTGTCGCTGAGCCTGTGCATCATCAACCTGCTGCCGATTCCCATCTTGGACGGCGGGCACCTGCTGTATTACCTTATCGAGTTGGTCAAGGGCAGCCCGCTGAGCGAGCGTGCCATCGCCGCAGGTCAGTACATCGGCCTTGCGTTGCTGGCCGGGCTGATGGGGTTGGCGTTCTACAACGACATCCTCGGCCTGGTCCCGCGATGAACTTTTCCACGTTTTTGGCGTCTACAGCGCCGGCATCCCGTACCAATGAAATCGACCTTCCTACCGGACGTGACATGACGCGACTCCCCAATCGCCGCCTGCTGGCCCTCGCCCTCGCCGCCGTCACCGGCGCTCCCGCCCTGGCCCAGGCAGCCGAGCCCTTCACTGTCAGCGACATCCGCGTCGACGGCCTGCAGCGCATCAGTTCGGGTACGGTGTTCACCTACCTGCCGGTGGAACGTGGCGAGACGGTCACCGACAGCAAGGTCGGCGAGACCATCCGCGCCCTCTACAAGACCGGCTTCTTCGAAGACGTGCAGCTGGATCGCCAGGGCAACATCCTGGTCGTGACCGTCAAGGAACGCCCGGCGATCAACAAGCTGACCGTGACCGGCAACAAGGACATCAAGTCCGACCAGCTGCTCAAGGGCCTGTCCGACATCGGCCTGACCGAGGGCGGCACCTTCGACCGCCTGAGCCTGGACCGCGTGACGCAGGAACTGCGCCGCCAGTACAACGACCGTGGCAAGTACAACGTCGAGATCACCCCGACGGTGAGCCCGCTGGACCGCAACCGCGTGGACATCGCCATCGCGATCAAGGAAGGCAAGGCCGCCAAGATCCAGCACGTCAACCTGGTCGGTACCGAGAAGTACGCCAGCGAGGACATCCTGGAAACCTGGGAATCCAAGGAGCACAACTGGGCGTCGTGGTACCGCCGCGATGATCAGTACTCCAAGGAAAAGCTGTCCGGCGACCTGGAAAAGCTGAACTCCTGGTACCTGGACCGCGGCTACGTCGACTTCAGCATTGATTCGACCCAGGTCTCGATCAGCCCGGACAAGCGCGACATGTTCGTGACGGCCGGCGTGACCGAAGGCAACCAGTACAAGATCTCCGAGATCAAGGTCAGCGGTGACACCGTCCTGCCGCAGGAAGACGTCGAGCGCATGGTCATCCAGAAGTCCGGCGACACGTTCTCGCGTGCGCTGCTGGAGTTCAGCTCCGACGCGATCACCAATTCGCTGTCCAACATCGGCTACGCGTTCGCCAAGGTGAACCCGATCCCGACCACCAACCGTGCCGAGCAGACCGTCGCGGTGAACATGCAGGTCGTCCCCGGCCCGCGTGTGTCGGTGCGCCGGATCATCTTCAAGGGCAACACCCGCACCTCCGACGAAGTGATGCGTCGCGAAATGCGCCAGTTCGAGAACAGCTGGTACTCGCAGGCCGCGATCGACCGTTCCAAGATCCGCCTGCAGCGCCTGGGCTACTTCGAGTCGGTGGACGTTGAAACCCCGCCGGTCAGTGGCAGCAACGACCAGGTCGACGTGGTCTACAACGTCAAGGAAACCACCTCGGGCAGCTTCGTGTTCGGCCTGGGCTACTCGCAGTCCTACGGCATGACCACCTCGGTGCAGCTGTCGCAGAACAACTTCCTCGGCGGCGGCAACCGCGTGTCGGTGGAAGCCTCGCGCAGCAGCTACCTGCAGCGCTACGGCTTCAGCTACACCAACCCGTACTTCACCGATGACGGCGTGTCGCTGGGCTACAACCTGTCCTGGCGCGAGCTGGATTACTCCGACTTCAACACCGCGCAGTACAACAGCACCAATGGTTCGGCGCAGGTGGTGTTTGGCGTGCCGCTGACCGAGACCGACAGCGTTTCGCTGATGTTCGGCATCGACAGCAACCAGATCACGACGTACGCAGGCTCCACCCCGCAGTCGATCATCGACTACATCAATGCCATCGGCACGCGCACCTTCCACGCCTGGCGCACCGAGCTGGGCTGGGCGCGCGATTCGCGCAACGATTACTTCATGCCGACCCGCGGTACCTACCAGCGCATCGGCCTGGAAACCACCCTGCCGGGTTCGACCGTCGAGTACTTTAAGCTGAACTATCAGATCAGCAAGTACTGGCCGATCATGCCGTCGCTGGTGATCAACACCCGTGCGGAAATCGGCTACGGCGACAGCTATGGCAAGGATTACACCCGCAACATCTGCTACACCGCGCCGACCACCGACAATCCGAACCCGACCCAGACCGTGGACTGCACCCCGGCCTCCTCGGATTACATCAAGACGGTGACCGCCTCGGGCCTGCCGTTCTATGAGAACTTCTACGCCGGCGGCACCAATTCGGTGCGCGGCTTCGAAGACAACACCCTCGGCCCGCGCGAGGTGACCTCGGGTTACCCGAACGGCCAGCCGCTGGGTGGCTCGGTGAAGACCGTCGGTTCGGTCGAAGCGTACTTCCCGCGCCTGTTCGACAGCCCGTCGGCACGCGTGTCGGCCTTCCTGGACTTCGGTAACGTCTACAACGGCACCAAGAACTTCAAGGCCAACGAACTGCGCGTGTCCACCGGTGTGGCCCTGCTGTGGCGCGCCCCGGTCGGCCCGATCTCGATCAGCTACGCGTTCCCGCTGAAGAAGAAGGACGGCGACGAAATCGAACGCCTGCAATTTACGTTTGGTGGCCAGTTCTAACTGGCCCCCAAACGTTCCCACGGTTTGCGATGCAAACCGCGGGGCCTATCCTGCTCCCTATCCCCCGCGCCGTTACGCATGCCATCCATGGCATGCGCCCTTCGGGCCGTTGCATAGCAACGTTGGGAATCGCTCCTGCGATTCCCAGGGGCGCGCCCCCCTTAACAAAGGGGGCTCTCCACCAGACGGGTTACGAAGCGCCGGGCTCTGCCCGGCGTTTTCGTTTTCGGGTGCCTGCGCGAGCGCGGCGGGCGAACTGCTTTTGATTTTTTCTGTTTTTCCGTGGCTGGCACTCGCGCCAGACTGTCGGGGGTCGGACGGGTGGGGCCGGCGGGGGTGTGAGTCGCATGGATGCGGCGACCAAGGCTACATGGACGTACTTGCGCCGTCCCCCGCCGGCCCTACCCGTCCGACCCTGCCACGGGCCTTATCCTGCAAGCCACGAGGGGCCCTGCCGTTGGCCGAGGAACCGCCCCGCATGACCGGACTGGCTCCACACGTTAAACTCCCGCCGTGAATACTCCTACCTACACCGCCCAGCAACTCGCCGATCAGTTCGGCCTGCAGGTCCATGGCGACCCCGCCACCGCCATCCGTGGCGTGGCCACCCTCGCCCATGCCGGTGCCGGCCAGCTGACCTTCCTTGCCAACCCGCGCTACCGCGCGCAGCTGGCCGACAGCCAGGCCTCGCTGGTGGTCCTGCGTGCCGAAGACGCCGAGGCCGCCCCCGGCGCCGCGCTCGTCGCCAAGGACCCCTACACCACCTTCGCCAAGATCGCCGCGCTGTTCGACATCGCGCCGGTGCGTGAGCCGGGCATCCACCCCAGCGCGGTCATCGACCCGCAGGCCCAGGTGGCCGCCAGCGCCCACATCGGCCCGTTCGTCACCATCGGTGCGCGCAGCGTGGTCGGCGAGAACTGCATCATCGGCGCCGGCAGCATCATCGGCGAAGACTGCACCCTCGACAGTGGCTGCGAACTCATCGCCCGCGTCACCCTGGTCACCCGCGTGAAGCTCGGCAAGCGCGTGCGCATCCATCCCGGTGCCGTGCTCGGCGCCGATGGCTTCGGCCTGGCAATGGACGCCGGCAAGTGGATCAAGGTGCCGCAGCTGGGTGGCGTGCGCATCGGCGACGACTGCGAGATCGGCGCCAATACCTGCGTCGACCGCGGTGCGCTGGAAGACACCGTACTGGCCGAAGACGTGCGCCTGGACAATCTGGTGCAGATCGCACACAACGTGCAGATCGGCGCCCACTCGGCCATCGCCGGCTGCACCGGCATCGCCGGCAGCGCCAAGATCGGCCGTTACTGCCTGCTCGGCGGCGCCGTTGGCGTCGTCGGCCACCTGGAAATCTGCGACAAGGTCGTGATCACCGGTAAGTCGGTGGTCCGCAACTCCATCACCGAGCCGGGCGAATACTCGTCCGGAACGCCCCTGACCGACAACCGCACGTGGCGCAAGAACGCCGCGCGCTTCAAGCAGCTTGATGCACTGGCCCGTCGCATCCTGTCTGTGAGCAAGGAGAAAGAATGAGCCAGCCCCAGACCCTGCCGGACATGGCACAGATCCAGACGCTGCTACCGCACCGCTACCCGTTCCTGCTGGTCGACAAAGTGCTGTCGATCGACTACGAAGCCCGCAAGATCGTCGCCACCAAGAACGTCAGCATCAACGAGCCGTTCTTCCAGGGCCACTTCCCCAACCAGCCGATCATGCCGGGCGTGCTGATCATCGAAGCCATGGCCCAGGCCGGCGGCGTGCTGACCCAGCTCACCCTGGGCCGCGATTCGCAGTCCAAGCTGTTCTACATGGTCAAGGTCGACAAGGCCCGCTTCACCAAGCAGGTGGTGCCGGGCGACGTGCTGGAAATGCACGTCGAAATCAAGCGCGTGATCCGCAACATGGCCGTGTATGACTGCGTGGCCAAGGTCGACGGTGAAGTCGTCGCCTGCGCCGAGGTGCTGTGCGCCGGCACCCGCGATTGACCCTGTACGGAGGAACGAGATGACCGATAGCGCTCCCCTGATCCATCCCACCGCGGTGATCGATCCGTCGGCACGACTGGCCGACGACGTCCGCGTGGGCGCGTTCACGATCATCGGTCCCGACGTCGAGATCGGCGCCGGCACCGAGGTCGGTCCGCACTGCAGCATCCACGGCCCGACCCGGATCGGCCGCGACAACCGTTTCATCGGCCACGTCGCGGTCGGCGGCGAGCCGCAGGACAAGAAGTTCGCCGGTGAACGCACCGAACTGGTGATCGGCGACCGCAACGTGTTCCGCGAGTTCGTCACCCTCAACCGCGGCACCGGCGGCGGCGGTGGCATAACCACCATCGGCGACGACAACTGGATGCTGGCGTACACGCACGTGGCCCACGACTGCCACGTCGGCAACTTCTGCGTGTTCTCCAACAACACCACCCTGGCCGGGCATGTCACCGTCGGCGACTACGTGATCATCAGCGGCTTCGCCGGTGCCCACCAGTTCTGCCGCATCGGTGCCCACGCCTTCCTCGGCATGGGCGCGCTGACCAACGGCGATGTGCCGCCGTTCACCATGGTCGGCACCGATTCGCTGGGCCGCCCGCGCGGCATCAACAGCGAAGGCCTCAAGCGCCGCGGCTTCGACGCCGAGCGCATCACCGCCATCAAGCGTGCCTACCGGACCCTGTACGTGGCCGGCCTGCCGCTGGCCGAAGCCAAGCAGCAGCTGGCCGAGCAGGCCCAGGCCAGCGATGACGTCCGCTCCATGCTGGACTTCATCGAGCACACCGAGAGGCACCTGCTGCGATGAGCAGCACGACCGGCCAGGCGCCGGCCGGCGCTGCCGTCATCCCGCTGGCCTCGATGGCCGGCAGCGTGCCGGCGCAGCGGGTGCTCAGCGAGCGCCCGTTGCGGATCGCGCTGGTGGCGGGCGAAGCATCCGGCGACCTGCTCGGTGCGGGCCTGGTGCGTGAGCTGAAGGCCCGCTTCCCGCATGCCGAATTCGCCGGCATCGGCGGCGATGCCATGCGCACCGCCGGCTGCCAGACCTGGCACGACGCCAGCGAGCTGGCGGTGATGGGCCTGACCGAAGTGCTGCGCCACCTGCCGCGCCTGCTCAAGCTGCGCTCGGCGTTCCGCGAGCGTGCGCTGGAATGGCAGCCGGATGTGTTCATCGGCATCGACGCCCCGGATTTCAACCTGGGCATCGAGCGCTGGCTGAAGCAGCGCGGCATTCCCACCGTGCACTACGTCAGTCCCTCGGTCTGGGCCTGGCGCGAGAAGCGTGCGGAGAAGATCGGCAGCAGTGCCGACCTGGTGCTGTGCCTGTTCCCGATGGAACCGCCCATCTATGCAAAGCACGGCATCGATGCGCGTTTTGTCGGCCACCCGATGGCCGATGACATCCCGCTGCACGGTGACCGCGATGCGGCCCGTGCCGCGCTCGGCCTGCCTGCCTCGGCCAAAGTGCTGGCGGTGCTTCCGGGCAGCCGCCTGGGCGAGATCTCGCGCCTGGGCGAACCGTTCTTCGAAGCCGCCTGGCAGGTCTCCGAACGCATCCCCGGCCTGCACGTGGTGGTGCCGGCGGCCAACGCCGCCTGCCGTCGCCTGATCGAGGAACAGCTGTCGCGCTCGGCGTTGCCGGTGGCGTACTCGCATGTCCTCGATGGCCAGGCACGCACGGCGATGATCGCCGCCGACGTGGTGGTGCTGGCCTCCGGCACGGCCACCCTGGAGGCGATGCTGGTGAAGCGTCCGATGGTGGTCGGCTACCGGGTCAACGAACTGACCTACCGCCTGGTGAAGGCGCTGGGGCTGATCAAGGTCGACCGCTTCGCCCTGCCCAACATCCTCGCCGCGCAGGATCTTGCCCCGGAACTGATGCAGCACGACTGCACGCCGGACAAGCTGGCTGCGGCCATCCAGCAGTGGTTCGACCACCCGCAGCGCACCGCCGACCTGCAGGGCACCTACGAGCGCCTGCACGAACGCCTGCGCCGCAATGCCTCGGCCCGCGCCGCCGACGCAGTGGGCGAGCTGCTGGTGCGCAACCAGGAAACCGCATGAGCCGTCGCGCTGCCGCTGCGGCCAGCCTGGCCCTGTTCGGCGGCGCGGCAGTGGTCGAGCCCGAACGTCTGGTGGCCGGCGTCGACGAGGCCGGTCGCGGCCCACTGGCCGGCCCGGTGGCCGTGGCCGCGGTGGTGTTCGACCCGGCGCGGCCGCGCATCAACGGCCTGGACGATTCCAAGCAGCTGACCGCGGCGCGCCGCGAGCAGCTGCACGACCGCATCATCGAACGGGCCCTGGCCTGGAAAGTGGTGCTGGTGGACGTGAACGCCATCGACCGCCTGAACATCTACCAGGCCACCCTGCAGGGCATGCGCGATGCGGTGGCGGCCGTGGCCCACGTGGCCGGCTTCGCCCGCATCGATGGCAACGTCGTGCCCAAGGGCCTGGTGCTGCCGGCGCAGGCGCTGGTCGGCGGCGATGGCATCGACCGCGCGATCATGGCCGCCTCGATCCTGGCCAAGGTCTCGCGCGACCGCTACATGCAGGACCTGCACGTGCGGCACCCGCAGTACGGCTTCGACCAGCACAAGGGCTACGGCACCCCGGCCCACCTGGCCGCGCTGCGCGCGCATGGCCCCTGTGACGAGCACCGCCGCAGCTTCGCCCCGGTGCGTGAATGCCTGGACGTGCCGCAGGCCGCGGCCGCCGCCATCGCGATTGCCTGAATCGCCTGAACGGCCGCTGCAACCCGTCTGGGGAAGAGTCCCCCTGAGTCAGGGGGACGCGCCGACGGCGCGGGGGTCTGGAAGCATGGTGAGACGGGGCCCGCGGTTCGCCTGCGAACCGTGGGGAGCGATAGCGCGAATGCGATATCGCGTACCGTCAAGCCTTGTCGCCACCCCCTGCCCTCGCTACCCTGACCGTGCACTCCAGCGCTTCCCGACCCCGGCGACGATTCCCCCGTCAGCACCCGGGGCCCGCGCGCTCCAACCTGGTCCGGCATGTCCAACTCCCGCTTCGTACATCTCCACGTCCACACCGAGTTCTCGCTGGCGGACTCGACCATCCGCGTGCCGGCCAAACCGGACCAGGCGGACCCGAAAAAGGCCAAGCAGGCCAACCTGCTGTCGCGCTCGGTCGAACTCGGCATGCCCGCGCTGGCGGTGACCGACCTGAACAACCTGTTCGCTCTCGTCAAGTTCTACAAGGCCGCCGAAGGCGTGGGCATCAAGCCCATCGCTGGCGCCGACGTGATGATCACCGAGGAAGGCCAGGACCCGTGGCGGATGACCCTGCTGTGCCGCGACCGCGAGGGCTACCTGAGCCTGTCGCGGCTGCTGACCCGTGCCTGGATGGAAGGCCACCGCCCGGAAGGCGGCGTGGCCATCCACCCGGACTGGCTGAAGGCCGGCAACGCCAACCTGTTCGCCCTGGCCGGCCGTGACAGCCTGGCCGGCCGCCTGGCGCTGGACGGCAAGCACGATCTGGCCGAGCAGCAGCTGGCCGACTGGCAGCGCGCGTTCGGCGATGGCCTGCACCTGGAGCTGACCCGCACCGGCCGCGATGGCGAGGAAACCTTCAACCGATTCGCGCTGATGGCCGCTGGCCAGCGCGGCCTGCCGGTGGTGGCCAGCAACGACGTGCGCTTCCTGGCGCCGACCGATTTCAGCGCGCACGAAGCACGCGTGTGCATTTCCACCGGCCGCGTGCTGGACGATCCCAAGCGCCCGCGCGAGTACAGCGACCAGCAGTACCTGAAGTCAGCCGAGGAGATGTGCGCGCTGTTCGCCGACATCCCCGATGCGATCGACAACACGCTGGCACTGGCCGAGCGCTGCAACATCGAGATGCGGCTGGGCACCTACTTCCTGCCCAACTACCCGGTGCCCGACGACGAGACCCTGGACACCTGGATCCAGAAGATGTCGCGCGACGGCCTGGAAGAGCGCCTGCAGAAGAATCCGCTGGCGCCGGGCAAGACCCGCGAAGAGTATTTCGAACGCCTGGAGTTCGAGCTCAACACCATCATCAAGATGGGCTTCCCGGGCTACTTCCTGATCGTTGCCGACTTCATCCAGTGGGGCAAGAACCAGGGCATCCCGATCGGCCCCGGCCGTGGTTCGGGTGCCGGTTCGCTGGTGGCGTGGGCGCTGAAGATCACCGATCTGGACCCGCTGCCGTACAACCTGCTGTTCGAGCGCTTCCTGAACCCGGAACGCGTGTCGATGCCCGACTTCGACATCGACTTCTGCATGGATCGCCGCGACGAGGTGATCGACTACGTCGCGCGCAAGTACGGCCGCGAACGCGTCAGCCAGATCATCACCTACGGCACCATGGCCGCCAAGGCGGTGGTGCGCGACTCCGGCCGCGTGCTGGGCTTCCCGTACGGCCTGGTCGACGGCGTTTCCAAGCTGATCCCGAACATCCTCGGCATCCACCTGAAGGATGCGCTGGGCAAGGGCAAGGAAGGACCGAGCTCGGAAATGGCGTCGGCCGAATTGATCCAGCGCTACGAGAGCGAGGACGATGTCCGCGACCTGATCGACCTGGCGCTGCAGCTGGAAGACCTGACCCGCAACGCCGGCAAGCACGCCGGTGGCGTGGTGATCGGGCCCGAGCCGCTGAGCGAGTTCTGCCCGCTGTACGCCGAACACGATGAAAACGGCCTGGGCAAGAACCCGGTCACCCAGTTCGACAAGAACGACGTGGAAGAAGTCGGCCTGGTGAAGTTCGACTTCCTCGGCCTGCGCACGCTGACGATCATCGACTGGGCGGTGAAGGCGATCAACAAGCGCCACGAGCGCGCCGGCATCCCGCCGGTGGATATCGCCGCGATCCCGCTGGACGATGCGCCCACCTACAAGGACATCTTCGCCAACGGCAACACCGGTGCGGTGTTCCAGTTCGAATCCTCGGGCATGCGCCGCCTGCTGAAGGACGCGCGCCCCGACCGTTTCGAAGACCTCATCGCGCTGGTGTCGCTGTACCGACCCGGCCCGATGGACCTGATTCCTTCCTTCAACGCGCGTAAGCACGGGCAGGAAGAAATCATCTATCCCGATCCGCGCACCGAAGCGATCCTGAAAGACACCTACGGCATCATGGTGTACCAGGAGCAGGTGATGCAGATGGCGCAGATCGTCGGCGGCTACTCGCTGGGCGGCGCCGACCTGCTGCGCCGTGCGATGGGCAAGAAGGTGCCGGCCGAAATGGCCAAGCACCGCGAGATCTTCCGCGAGGGTGCGGCCAAGGACGGCGTGGACGAAGCCAAGGCCGATGCGATCTTCGACCTGATGGAGAAGTTCGCCGGCTACGGCTTCAACAAGTCGCACGCCGCCGCCTACGCGCTGGTCAGCTACCAGACCGCCTGGCTCAAGCGCCATTACCCGGCCGAGTTCATGGCGGCCACGCTGTCCTCGGACCTGGACAACACCGAAAAGGTGGTCGGCTTCCTGGACGAGGTGCGCAACCTCGGCCTGACCGTGCTGCCGCCGAAGGTGAACCACTCTGCGTTCATGTTCGAAGCGGTCACGCCGGACACCATCCAGTACGGCCTGGGCGCGATCAAGGGCGTCGGCCAGGGTGCCTGCGAAGCGGTGGTGGACGAGCGCCTGAAGGGCGGCGACTACAAGGACCTGCTCGACTTCTGCACCCGCGTCGGTTCGGCCAAGCTCAACCGGCGCACGTTGGAAGCAATGATCAACTGCGGCGCGCTGGACGAGCTGGGCCACAACCGCGCCTCGCTGATGCTGCAGCTGCCGGAGGTGATCAAGGCCACCGAGCAGATGGCGCGCGAGCGTGCCTCGGGCCAGAACTCGCTGTTCGGCGGCCCGGACCCGAGCGCCGTGACCATCCAGCTGGACCTGGCCGAAGCCGAGGAATGGCCGCTGCTGCAGCGCCTGAACGGCGAGCGCGACACGCTGGGCTTCTACCTCAGCGGCCATCCGTTCGATCCGTGGCGCGACGATGTGCGCGACCTGGTCGGCAACGACCTGGGCTCGGTGGAGAAGATCTGGAGTTCCAGCAACAGCGGTGGCGGCGGTGGCAACGGCGGCGAGAAGCGCTGGCGCCCGGAAGTGCCGACCGTGCTGGCCGGCCAGGTGGTCGGCGTGCGCCGCAAGGGCGAAAGCCAGATCTTCATCCAGCTCGAGGATGGCCGCGGCCGCGTCGAGTGCAGCGCGTTCTCCGATGCCATGGCCGAGTTCGGCCATCTGATGACCAAGGATCGCATCCTGGTGGTCAAGGGTGGCCTGCGCGAGGACGAGTTCAACGGCGGCTACGCGTTGCGCATCCGCCAGTGCTGGGACTTCGATGAGGTCTGCGCCAACTACGCCACGCGCCTGTCGCTGCGCCTGGACCTGCGCCAGCAGCGCCCGGTCTGGGAACGCGTCAATGCCCTGCTCGACCGCCATCGTCCCGGGCGCACACCGCTGCGCCTGGACCTGCTGCTGAAGGGCCCGCAGGGCGGCGTGGCCGGCATGCTCGACGTGTCCGGGCAGAGCGCGGTGCGCATCGACTCCAAGCTGATGGAGGCGCTGCGCGCCGATCCGGCCGTACGCACGCTGAAAGTGCGCTACAGCCCGCCGTGGGCCAACTGAGGCTGGCCCACGCGTTGCGTTTTTCCGTTGTTGCCATCAAGGACGATAGACCGTCATGAAACTGCTGTTTCCCATCTTTGCCGTCATGGCCCTGGCCGCTTGTTCGTCCAAGGTCGATTTCGAGATCGACAACCCGACCGCCACGCCGCTGGCCATCCGCATCGATGGCAAGGACCTGCCGGTGGCGCCCAACGCCTCGCGCCCGGTCAGCCTGGCGCCGGGCGAGCACACGATGCACACCGAGCGCCTGGGCGATGTGCGCTTCATCGTCTACGTCGACAGCCGCGGCGGCCTGATCAACCCGACCCTGAGCGAGTACGTCACCGCGCGCGAGATCTACGTGACCGGCGAAGACAAGCTGAAGAACTTCGGCGCCAGCGGCCTGGGCATCGAGATCGGCGGCGTGGCGTTCAAGGGTCCGTTCGACAAGTTCCACGGCCTGTTCATCGACAAGACCTGGAACTTCGGCGTGCGCGAGCCCTTCCCGCAGGAACAGATCGTGGCCCACGTCGATTCCTCGGGCGGCAGGATCAGCACCAAGATCTTCACCGCGCCGGACTTCATCACCTATGTCGAGGAAGGCATGGGAGAACCGGGCGCATTCAAACGCGAGCAGCCGGCCGGCTACGTGGCCCCGGTCTACACCCTGGAACCGGCCCCGGCCACCTTGCCCGCGCTGGACCCGGCCTTCGAGGCTCACGCCGGCCCGCTGCGCGATCTCTACACGCGTTGGCTTAAGGCCAGCACCGCAGCCGAGCAGAAGGCCCTGCGCATGGAAGACTTCCAGGCGAGCATGGCGTTCACCCAAGCCACCGCGACGCTGGGCTCGAAGCTGCCGGTGGCCGCCAACCAGGCCTACAACGACTTCGTCACCGTGCGCAGCACCGAAATGGCCCGCAGCGCTGTGGTCCTGCCCTGAGCTGACTGGCGCCCCCTGCCCGGCTGGGGTACCGTCGCCTTCCAGACGAAGGCGTACGGGCCATTGCTGCGCATTCGGCTAGAATTCCCCTCTTCTTTACACGACGGCTTCCGATGAATCCGAACTACCTCGACTTCGAGCAACCCATCGCCGACCTGGAAGCCAAGATCCAGGAACTGCGCAACGCCAGTGCCGGACCGGCGGTCAATGTCGAGGCCGAGGTTCACGCCCTTCAGGACAAGCTGCGCCTGCGCACCGCGCAGATCTTCCGCAACCTGACCTCGTGGCAGGTGCTGCAGCTGGCCCGCCACCCGTCGCGCCCGTACACCGCCGATTACCTGCGCATCATCTTCGATGAGTTCCAGGAACTGGCCGGTGACCGCGCCTTCGCCGACGACAAGGCCATCATGGGCGGCCTGGCCCGCATCAACGGCCGCTCGGTGATGGTGATCGGCCATCAGAAGGGCCGCGACACCAAGGAAAAGATCAAGCGCAACTTCGGCATGCCCAAGCCGGAGGGCTACCGCAAGGCCCTGCGCCTGATGAAGATGGCCGAGCGCTTCGGCCTGCCGGTGCTGACCCTGATCGACACCGCCGGCGCCTGGCCGGGCATCGACGCCGAATCGCGCGGCCAGTCCGAAGCGATTGCGCGCAACCTGATGGAAATGGCCGAGCTGAAGGTGCCGATCATCTGCACCGTCATCGGTGAAGGTGGTTCCGGCGGCGCGCTGGCGCTGGGCGTGGGCGACCGCACCGTGATGCTGGAATACGCGGTGTACTCGACCATCACTCCGGAAGGCTGCGCCTCGATCCTGTGGAAGGACGCCGGCAAGGCCAAGGACGCCGCCGAACAGCTGGGCCTGACCGCCCCGCGCCTGAAGGATCTGGGCCTGGTGGACAAGGTGGTGCGTGAGCCGACCGGCGGCGCCCACCGCAACCCGACCCAGATGGCCAAGCGCCTGAAGGCCGTGCTGCTGAACGAGCTGGAAGCGCTGGACGGCCTGTCCACCGAACAGCTGCTGGAACAGCGCTACACCCGCCTGCGCAGCTACGGCACCTACGAAGCGGCATAAGCCTGGTAGTGCCGGCCGCTGGCCGGCAACAGGCAGGTGAACGCGCAAACGAAAGAGCCGGGCAGATGCCCGGCTCTTTTCGTTTGCGCGTTGACGGCATCCACGCCTCAGAACGGCTTGGCCAGCACCAGCCAGACGATCGGGATGAAGGCCAGCAGCGGAATCTCGTTGATCCAGCGCAGCGCGCGCGAGGACGGCAGCGCGCGGCCCTTGGCCACGCCCTTCAGCAGGCGCCCGGTCCAGATGAAGTACGCCAGCAGCAGCACCACGAGGCCCAGCTTGGCGTGCAGCCAGCCGGCGCCACCGGGCGCGACCATGGTCGGGAAATCGGGGATGACCTTGTAGCCCAGCCACAGCACCAGGCCCAGCACGAAGGCCAGGCCGAACATCGAATGGCCGAAGCGGTACAGGCGCAGGCCCATCAGCTGCAGGCGCTCGCCCACCGCCGGCTGGCCCGCGGTCTCGGCCAGGTTCACCAGGATGCGCGGCAGGTAGAACACCGTTGCCATCCAGGCCACCACGAACACGATGTGGAAGGTCTTGACCCAGTAATAGCTCTGCATGCGCTCGCTCCAGCGGCTGGCGGGGATGGGCGCCCATTGTCGCAGTAGAGCCACCCCATGGGTGGATGCTGCGGCCAATCGACGCACTCACCATCGCAGCCACGCATGCCGTGGCTCTACTGCCGGTTCGCCCGCCGGTCGCAGTAGAGCCATCCCATGGATGGCTGCCCACCGCACCATCGCAGCCACGCATGGCGTGGCTCTACTGCCGGTTCGCCCGCCGGTCGCAGTAGAGCCACCCCATGGGTGGATGCCGCGGCCAATCGACGCACCCGTGGCCGCGACGCCTTACGATAGGCGCCGTTTTCACCCTCTACGTGCCCTGCCCCATGGACAAGACCTACGACGCCGCCTATTTCCAACGCTGGTACCGCCGTGCCGACATCGGCGGCAGCGCCCGCCTGGCGCGCAAGGTCGCCCTGGCCGTGGCCACCGCCGAGTACTACCTGGAACGACCGGTGCGCAGCGTGCTCGACATCGGCTGCGGCGAAGGCGCCTGGCGCGCGCCGCTGCTGAAGCTGCGTCCGAAGGTCCAATACCTCGGCTTCGACAGCAGCGAGTACGCTGTGCGCCGTTACGGACGTACCCGCAACCTGCACATGGCCAGCTTCGGCGATTTCGCCTGGCTGCGGCCATGCGCCCCGGTCGACCTGCTGGTGTGTTCGGACGTGATGCACTACGTGCCCGACCGCGAGCTGCGGGCCGGCCTGGCCGGCGTGGCCGAGCTGACCGCCGGCGTGGCCTTCCTGGAGACCTTTGCCGCCGAGGATGAGTTCGACGGCGACCACGAGGGCTTCCAGGCACGGCCGGCGCGCTGGTACCGCCGCGAGCTGGCCCGCCAGGGCCTGCAGGCCATCGGTTCACACCTGTGGCTGGGCCCCGGCCTGGCCGACGAGGCCGCCGCGCTGGAAAAGTTGTGAATCCGGATTCATTATTTTTGCCCGACTTAACCTGCGGGACACCCGGATGGGATATGCTGCGCGGCAACATATGACCATACATATTCGGTCGTCATGCTCTATCAACTACACGAACTGACCCGCAACCTGCTCGCCCCCTGGGTGCACCAGGCCCAGGCCAACGCCAGATTCTTCGCCAACCAGGGCCACTGGTGGTCGCAGATGCCGGGCGCTGATCGCCTGGCGGCGGTCAATGAACTCTTCCATCGCATCGGCAAGGATTACGAGAAGCCCGAATGGGGCATCAACGAAATCGAGGTCGAAGGCGAGCGCGTGCCGATCGTCGTGCACGAGGAAGTGAGCAAGCCGTTCTGCAAGCTGCTGCGCTTCAAGCGCCACAGCAACGAAGCCGACCAGCTGCACACCATGCTCAACCAGCCGTTCGTGCTGGTGGTGGCGCCGCTGTCGGGCCACCACGCCACGCTGCTGCGCGATACCGTGCGCACGCTGCTGCGCGACCACCGCGTGTACGTCACCGACTGGGTGGACGCGCGCATGGTGCCGGCCAGCGAAGGTGAGTTCGGCCTGGACGATTACATCGCCTACATCCAGGAGTTCATCCGCCACCTCGGCGTCGAGCGCCTGCACGTGGTGAGCGTGTGCCAGCCGACCGTGCCCGTTCTAGCAGCGGTTTCGCTGATGGCCAGCCGTGGCGAGCAGACTCCGCGCACGCTGGTGATGATGGGTGGCCCGATCGATGCGCGCTGCAGCCCCACCGCAGTGAACAACCTGGCCACGCAGAACCCGCTGTCGTGGTTCGAGAACAACGTCATCCACACCGTGCCGGCCAGCTACCCCGGCGCCGGCCGTCGCGTGTACCCGGGCTTCCTGCAGCACGCCGGCTTCCTGTCGATGAACCCCAGCCGCCACTTCAGTTCGCACTGGGATTTCTACACCGACCTGGTCAAGGGCGATCTGGAAGACGCCGACGCGCACCGCCATTTCTATGACGAGTACAACGCCGTGCTCGACATGCCGGCCAAGTACTACCTGGATACCATTTCGGTGGTGTTCCAGGACTTCCTGCTGCCGCGTGGCGAGTGGGTGGTCAACGGCGAGAAGGTCGACCCGTCGGCCATCCGCGATACCGCTCTGCTGAGCATCGAAGGCGAGCTGGATGACATCGCCGGCCTCGGCCAGACCGAAGCGGCGCAGGCGCTGTGCACCGGCATCGCGGCCGACCGCCGCGAGCACTTCATCGTCGAAGGCGCCGGCCACTACGGCATCTTCAGCGGCCGCCGCTGGCGCGAAGTGGTGTACCCGAAGGTGCGCGATTTCTTCGCCGCCCATGCCGAAGCACCGGCCGCCAAGGCCACGAAGAAGAAGAGCAACGTCACCCCGTTGCGGCGCAAGGCGGGGTAACCCGCCCTGCTTCCGGTAGTGCCGGCCGCTGGCCGGCATGCTCCTGGTAGACGCCAATCTTGGTTGGCGCCCCGCCCTGACTCCCGACGCCTGATGGTTCGTGCCAACCAAGGTTGGCACCTACCACTGCAGGATCCGCCCCTGGCCTGTTACAACCGCACCAGCAGGTTCTTCGCCAGCAGCCCATGCAGCTTGCCGATGCCGCGTGCCAGGTGCATCGTCACCAGCAGCAGCAGCGCGCCCACCACCGCCAGCACCGGCGTGAACGCCAGCGGCAGCACGTTGGTGCCATCGATGTAGATGCTCGGCGCGGTCGAGTCGAACAGCGCTGCCACCGGCGACCAGATGAAGGCCAGCGACACCGCCAGCAGGGTCACCGCGATGGTGAAGTAGACGATGCCCAGCGGCAGCATGAGCAGGAAGTACAGCAGCGTCAGCCAGGTGCGGCCATCGGTGAACATGTCGCCGATGCGCTGCAGCCAGGTGCGGCTGCGGTCGGTGTACTGCGGCCGCCGCGGCATGCGCTCACCCAGCAGCGCTTCCACCAGCCGCCCTTCCAGCAGCGCCAGCCCGCGCACCGAACCGAAGAACAGCACCGTCAGCGGTATGCCTATGATCAGGATCATCAGGCCCAGCGACAGCGACAGCCCGGTCACCACCCAGGTGAAGAAGAAGGTGCCCGTGGCCAGCGACAGCAGCATGTAGAACAGCGCGCCATAGGTGTGCGGGTCCAGCACGACGCCGAAGAAACGCGCCATCAGCGAACGCTGCACCGGCGCAGCGGGCGACGCGACCGGTGCCACGCCACTGGCCTCGGCAGCGGCGCGCAGCACCGGGCTGGTGTCGGCACGCGGCGTGCGCAGCGCGCGGTTCACCGTCACCTCGGTCTCGCGATAGATCTCGGCCACTTCCTCCGGCGCGCCGTAGCTGCCGGCCACGTCGGCGATCACCTCGGCCTCGCTGCGGCCCGGCTGCGCGGCCAGTTCCGAGCGCAGGTACTCCTCGGCGTCGTACAGCGCGTCCTGCACCATCGCCGGATCGGCACCCTGCAGGGCCGCGCGCAGCTGCGCCAGGTACTGCGCGATCGTGGTGGGCAGGCCACTGCCTGCCAGGTTCTGCTCGTTCATTGCGGTACCCCCTCCAACACGGAATCGACGGAATCGCGGGTGGCCTGCCAGGCCTGGCGCCACTGCGCCAGCACCTCGTGGCCACGTTCATTGATGCGGTAGTAGCGCCGCGGCGGCCCACTGCTGGACGGCTCGACGTGGCTTTCCAGCAGGCCGGCGCCCTCCAGGTTGCGCAGCACCGGGTACAGCGCGCTCTGCTTGCCGCTCAGCACGCCCTCACCCACGCGCTCCAGCTCCTTGGCGATCAGGTAGCCGTACAGCGGCTCCCCGGCCCGGGCCAGCACCGCCAGCAGGGCCAGCGACACGGTTCCGGCGCTGAGCTCCTTCTGGAACTTCTTCAGGTGGACGTCGTCCTCGCTCATGACCGGCCCTCCACTATGTTGGAGTCAACAGTAGTGCGAAGTCCGGTATAGCGAATGTGTCGTTAGTCACCCTGCCCTGCGGCGCGGGCGATCAGGCCTGCCGCACGGCTGCCAGCACCCGGGTGGCGGTCGCCTCGGGCAAGGCATGACGGCGCTGCTCCAGCCGGCTGACCAGTGCCTGCCGCCGGGCGGCGCCCAGTGGCGAGTACTGCCCGCTCACCCGAAGCCAGTCCTGCACGAGCCGGAGGTGCCACGCCCGCTCATCCTCGCGCTGCGGCACCGCATCCAGCAGCAGGTCGAGGTGCTGCCACAAGGGCAGCTTCGTCAGCTGCGCGAGCAGGCCCGCCTGTGCCACCGGCGAATGACCGTCGTGACAGAACGCGAGCAGTCGCGGCGCGTCGAGCTCCGCCGCCCACAGCACGGTGGCGCTGGCCAGCAACGCATTCACCGTCCGTCCCGGTATCTCCAGCGCTTCACGCAGCAACGCCAGGCCGGCACCGCCCTCGGCCCGCACCCAGCCGCGCAGGCAGTTGCGCTGATGGCGCGGCGACAGCTCGGGCAACAGGGTGCGCAGCGTCGGCACATCATCCGCCTCGGCGTGGTCGGCCAGCGCTTCCAATGCTTCGCGCCATCGCCCGCGACGCCGGTGCGTGAGTTCGTCGCGCCACAACGCGATGGCCGGCGTGGCTTGCCGCTGCTGGAGCAGCCACGCCGCCAACCGGCGCACGCCACGCGAACGGTCGAATGCCGCGGCTTCGATGTATGCATCCAGGTCGGCCACCTCGCGCTCGGCCAGCGCACGCAACGCGGCGCTACGCACCCTGCTTGATGGCGCAGACAATGCCAGCGCGCACTGCGCTTCGATCTCCCCGGGATCACCGTGCTGCAGAAGATCGGCAAGGGCCAGGTGCGAGACGTGTGGATCGCTGTCAAGAATCGCGTGCGCGCGCAACGCTGCCCGGTCCGGATGACTGCGCAGGGCGACGGCATGGGCCACCCGCCGGGTGCGTGCGTCGGGATGGCCCAGCAGTCCCTCAAGCACTGCCCGGCTGGCAGGCGATGACAGCCCGGCGAACAGGGTTTCCTCCAGCCACGTACGGTCAACGCGCTGCGCATCGCGCAGGCGCACGGCCACCGGCCAGGCTGCCAGCACGTGATGCACCGCGCACTGCGCGAGCAGGTCCATCACCACGTCCTGAGCCACCGCCCGCACTTCGGCCACCCAGTCATTGCAGCGGAGCAAGGCACAGGACAAGGTGAGAGCGCTGGGTACCGCACGCATCATCCGCAGTGCGGCCTCGCGCGTATGGCCGTTGCCATCGGATCCCGCAAGGAACAGTGCCGCCGCGCGCACCTCAAGCGGCGCCTCCGGACAGGCCTGCAGGCAGGAATAAAGCTCATTTTCCCGCGGTGCCCACCAACTGCGCCGGCGCTCATCCATGCCGGACAACCCGCGCGGGTCGAGGGCATGCAACCAGCGCACAGCATCCACGTCATCGTCGACAAAGCCCTTCAGGGTCCGTGTGATCACCGTGCGCAACGCAGCTTCTTGACGACCGGAACGTTCCTTGCTCATTGCATGCTTCCCTGCAGATGCTGCCAGAGTGCCGCACGCGCAGCGGCAAGGCCAGATGCCCCATGGCGCGACCACCGCCGGTAGCGCAGAATCGGCCAACACCATCGAACCGGGGATTCCATGTCGCACCGTCGTCTCGCCCTGACCGCCCTTGCCCTCGCCTGCCTGCTGCCCGCCCTGGCCAGCGCCGCCACGCCCTACCGCAGCCCGCAGCAGATCCTCGATGCGTCGGCGGCCAGCGACTGGCGCACGCCGGACCCGGCTAACCTGCTGTACATGGATCTGCCGGCCGGGCGGGTGATCATCGAGCTGGCGCCGCAGTTCGCCCCGCGCCATGTCGCCAACATCCAGACCTTCGCCCATGAGCACTTCTGGGACGGCACCAGCATCTACCGTTCGCAGGACAACTTCGTGGTGCAGTTCGGCGATGCCGACGCTGATGACGCGGCCAAGGCCAAACCGTTCGGCAGTGCCGCGCGCAAGCTGCCGGCCGAATTCGAACGCGCCAGCGCCGGCCTGAAGGTGAGCGTGCTGCCCGACCGCGATGGCTGGGCCGCGCAGACCGGTTTCGTCGATGGCTTCCCGGTAGGCCAGGACCCGCAGGCCGGCAAGGCCTGGCTGGCGCACTGCTACGGCATGCTCGGTGCCGGCCGCAGCAATGAGGAAGACAGCAGCATCGGCGCCGAACTGTACGTGGTGACCGGGCAGTCACCGCGCCAGTTGGACCGCAACATCACCGTGGTCGGCCGCGTGCTCAAGGGCATGGAACTGCTCAGCGCGATCCCGCGCGGGCCGGCGCCGATGGGTTTCTATGAAGACCCGAAGCTGCGCACGCCGATCGTCTCGATCCGCCGCGCCAGCGACGTGCCGGCGGCCGAGCGCGCGCCGATCCAGGTGCTGCGCACCGATTCAAAGACCTTCGCCGATACGGTGGAAGCGCGGCGCAACCGCGTGGATGATTTCTACAAGCGCCCGGCCGGGCACATCGACCTGTGCAACATTCCGGTGCCGGTGCGGTAGCGCATCGACTTTTCTCAGCTGACGCGAGCTGAAGGCGATTCATCGTTCATGAGCGTTACTTTTCTTTGCCCGCGCAAAGAAAAGTAACCAAAAGAAACGCGCCGCCGTCCGCGAGCCGGCGCTGCGCGCCGGTTCCCTGCGCTCCTCGGTCCGTCGAGGGACGGCGCGGAACTCGCTGCGCTCAGACACCCGCGCCTCTTCGACCTCGCCGGACCTGAGGTGCTCGGCTCGCTCCAAGGCGGACCCAGATCAAGATCCACAGCCGCGCGCGCACGCATCGATGACGCCGCCGGGCAGCGCCCGGCATCACCCGTGCGTGGGCGCGCTCAGCCCTTCTGGCTGACGGCCACGCTGCCGAGGATCAGGCCGCCGGCAATCAGCATCTGCAGGGTCACCGGCTCGCCGAGGAACAACCACGCGAACGCCGCGCCGAACAGCGGGATCAGATAGGTCACCGTCGACGCTCGCGAGGGGCCGATGCGGCCGATCAGGCGGTAGAACATCAGGAAGGCCAGGCCGGTGCAGGCCACGCCCAGTGCGATCGCTGCGCCCCAGGCCTTGCCCGGGATCGCCGCCTGCGGCCAATGCGTCACCGCCATCGGCAGCATCCACAGCGAGGCGCAGCCCAGCGTCGCCGCAGCCGCCGCGGCCGACGGCAGGCCGGTCATGTGCCGCTTCACCAGGTTCACGCCCAGCCCGTACAGCAGCGAGGCCGCAGCGCCGGCCAGCACGGCCATGCCGATGCTCAGGCCCGATACCTTGGCCGTGGCCAGCACCACCACGCCGGCAAAGCCGACCAGCAGCGCACTGGCGCGACGCACGCCGATCTTCTCGCCGAAGAACAGGAAGGCGATCAGCGCAGCGAACAGCACGGTCATCGCATTGCAGATCGCGCCGATGGCCGCTGGTGCCTGCTCGGCCGAATAGGCGAACAGCACGAACGGCAGCGCCGAGTTGATCAGGCCGATCGGGGCCAGCCACAACCAGCGGCGCGGCGGGAATTGCGCACGCGCGCGCCACAGGAACGGCATCAGCACCAGCGCGCCCAGCACCAGACGGACTTCGACCAGCGCGAACGGGCCGAACGAGGGCACGGCCACGCGCATGAACAGGAACGAGCAGCCCCAGATCGCGCCCAGCAGGGTCAATTCCAAGGGGGTGCGCCAATCGCGTTCTGCCACCTGCGGTACCGCGTTCATGCCCTGCCTCCGTCCTGCGCCTGCGCTATGCCTGGGCCAACAGGATCATCCGCAGACGCCCGCTGCACAAGCGCGTAGTATCGCTGCCAGCCACAAATATGGTTTGAGGCTCGACATGCAGCTACGCCCTTCCCTGCTCCCCGCGCTGGCCGTGTTCGCGGTGGCTGCACGCCACCAGAACTTCGCCCAAGCCGCGCTGGAGCTGCACCTGACCGCCAGCGCGGTCAGCCACCACGTGCGCCGCCTGGAGGAGGTGCTGGAGGTGCGCCTGTTCCTGCGCCACGCCCGCGGCGTGCGCCTGACCGCCGAGGGCCGGCAGCTGGCCGACGCCGCCAGCGCCGCGTTCACCGATGTCGCCGCCGTGGCCCACCACCTGCAGCCGGACGCCGACAGCGTGCCGCTGCGGATCGCCACGCTGCGCTCGCTGTCCTACTGCTGGCTGCTGCCACGCCTGCCGCGCTTTACCCAGGCGCATCCGCACATCCGCATCGAACTGCACACCGGCAGCGGCCTGGACCGCTACGACGAGAACGGGCCCGAGGTGGGCATCCGCTACGGCCTGGGCCAGTGGCCGGGCCTGCATGCGCAGCACCTGATGGACGACAGCCTGTTCCCGGTGGCCTCGCCGGCCCTGCCCGGCGTGGAAGCGCTGCAGGACCCGGCGCGCATCGCCGATCTGCCGCTGCTGAGCGACCTTTCGCCACAGGGCTGGCGCGACTGGTTCCGCCATGCCGGCGTGCGGCCGCCCTCGCCTTTGCCGCCGATGCATACCTTCGCCGACAGCACCGACGCGATGCGCGCGGCGGTGTACGGCATGGGCGCGGTGCTGGCGCGCACGCATGTGGCCCAGCCCTACCTGCAGCGCTATGAAGTGGTGCGTCTGCCCGGGCCGGCACTGAAGGCGCGCTATGCCTACTACGTGGTGCATGCCGAGGCGCAGCCGCCCAGCCCGGCCGCGCGGTTGTTCATCGATTGGCTGCTCACCCAGGCGCAGGACGAACGCACGCCGATTCCGGCCCTGCCCGACAGCCTGCTCGGCCGCCCGCCCACGGTCGGCTGACTGCACCGTCACCCGGTCTTTGCCCGCCGCTGGCTAGGCTGCAGGCAACCCCACACCGTGTACCTGCCATGGCAATGCTGCGACTGCGCATCACCGGAACCGAAGACGACGCCCGCGCCATCAGCGATCTGCTGCTGGGCCTGGACGGCATCGAACATGTCGAAGAAACGGACGACCTGATGCCGCACATGGATGACGACGACTCCAGCTCGGCCGGGCTGTCCGATGACATCGGCCCGGGCATCCACGAACTGGAAGTGGAAGTCGGCAACGAAAGCACCGCGCAGAAGGTGCGCGATGCGGTGCAGGAGCTGGCGCTGGAACTGGATGTGTTCGTCGAGTACGAGACCGACGAAGGCTGAGGACTCGCCGGGCATGGCCCGGCGCTACCACTGCACTGAGATTCGCCGGGCATGGCCCGGCGCTACCACTGCACTGAGATTCGCCGGGCATGGCCCGGCGCTACCCCCTGCGTTCGATCACACCTTGCGACGGCGCCTGCGCAGCCATGCGCGGATGCCCCAGCCGGCCAGCAATGCCAGGATGGCCACCGGTAGCAGGGCCGCCGCCGCGCGGATCAGGAACGCGATGCTGGTGCTGAGGATGTTGCCCGACTCACTCAGCGCTTCACCAATCTCACTGCGGCTGCGCTGGCCCGACGTGGGGTCGAAGTGCAGCGTCACCAGCTGGGTATCGATGCGACGGCGCTGCTGCGCGGCATCCTTGTTGGCCTGCTCCACGCCCGCTTCGATTTCCGACAGGCGCGTGGTGATCGCCATCAGTTCCTCGATCTTCAGATCCTTGCGGTCCTGGTAGGACAGCAGCCGCGCGTGTTCCTTTTCCAGCCGGGCCTTGGTCAGCGCGGTATCGGCCACCTGCTGGGCCAGATCCTCGGCACGGGTGTTTCGCGCCTGGACCTGCCCGCCTTCACCGGCCAGGCCGATCAGCGGCTCCACGCCCTTCGGCGCGATGCGCACCTTGACCTCGCCACTGGGCCGCTCGCCGCTGCGCTGGTCGACTTCCAGCACCGCACAATCACCGAACTTCGCACCCTGGCAGGCCTGCGTGACCTGCTGGATGCGCGCTGCGATCTGCGTGGCTTCCAGCTGCACCTGCACATCGTGCTCGTAGGCGAGGAATGCGCCGTCCGGTGAGGCCACCGCCTCGGCCGCGGCGCCGCCAGCGGAGGCGGCGTGGTCGCCCTGCGCCGCGCAGCCCGCCAGCGCTGCTGCCAGAACCAATGCAACCAGCACGCCTGGCTTGCTGAAAAGGCTTCTTCCTTGAATCTGCATGGGGTTGCCCTCCGGGGCGTTGGGAGTCCTGCCAGCGCCCATGGTAAGCCTATGGCAGGGGGACAAAGCGCCCCGCGCAGCCTATGCTCGGGGATTGATCCCAGTACAGGAACGCCGATGCGCCCGCATCTCCTTGCCCTTGCCCTGGTCGCCGCCCTGGCCGGTTGCCAGCAGGCCGACGCCCCGACCAACGGTTCCACCCCGGCCGCCAGCCAGCAGGCCGGCGACGCGGCGGTCGACACCGCCTTCGCCGATCTGTCCAAGCGTGCGCTGGACACTTGGATGCAGCTGTCCCCGGTCAGCGCGACGCAGATCGGCGACCACCGCTATGACAGCGAGATCGACGACCTGAGCGCGGCCGGCCAGCAGAAGACCGTGGCGGCCTACAAGGGCCTGCTCGCCGAACTGGACAAGATCGACGTGGCCAAGCTCGGCCGCGAGAACCAGGTCGATGCGGCGATCCTGCGCAACCAGCTGCAGTCGGAAATCTGGAACAGCGAAGTGCTGCAGTCCGGCAAGTGGGATCCGCAGGTCTACAACGGCCTGGCCGGCAGCGCCCTGTACGGCCTGATGGCACGCGAATTCGCACCGCTGCCCGACCGTCTGAAGTCGGCCACCGCGCGCATGGAGAAGCTGCCGGCGATCTTCGCCCAGGCCCGCGAGAACCTGGACCCGGCCCGCGTGCCGAAGATCCATGCCGAGACGGTGGCCAAGCAGAACAAGGGCATCCTCAGCATCGTCGATACCTTCATCACCCCGCACATCGGCGAACTGCCGCAGGCCGACCAGCAGCGCCTGCAGGCCGCCATCGACGGTCTGAAGAAGGCCGTGGACGAGCAGCAGACCTGGCTGGACAAGACCCTGGTGCCGAACGCCAAGGGTGACTTCCGCATCGGTGCGGAAAAGTACGACCAGAAGCTGAAGTTCGCGCTGAACTCCTCGCTGTCGCGCCAGGAG
>JAAIGF010317747.1_pt1 | contig 36388 bp, 35 predicted proteins | sample 6487441 | NCBI WGS metagenome assembly JAAIGF01 (sample SAMN13974129, study PRJNA590717) | phyllosphere metagenome | biome: pepper field; feature: multiple bacterial spot infested pepper fields; material: pepper leaves; isolation source: leaves from pepper fields | host: Capsicum annuum ...
AAGTGCCCGACCTGCTGGCCACTGGATTCGAAGCGTCGTGCACCCGGTTGCAGCGACAGGATGCGGCTGCCATCGCTCACCCACAAGATGCCGCGGCGATCGCGCAGCAGCCATTGCGCGCTGGATTCCGGGTAGCCCCAGTCGGCACCGGCGCGATGCCAGCGTTGTCCGTCAAACCAGCACAGCCCGCCATCGATGGCGGCCCACAGACGGCCGCTGCCATCGCGCTCGATGCGGAAGACCATCCCATCCGGCACATCCTTGCCGGGGACGAAATGGGTGAGATGGCCGTCGGCCAGGCGATCGATGCCGGCATTGAAATAGCCGATCCACGCGCCGTCGTCGGTGGTCAGCGACAGTGCGGTCATGTTGTGCGATGCATAGGCTTCGCCCTCCGGCGCTGCCTGCCGGGTGAAGTGTTCGCCGTCGAACTTGAACAGCCCGAAGCCAGTCGCCAGCCACAGCGCGCCGCCATCGGCTTGCTGGATGTCCCAGATGTCGGCCGGCGCACCGCGCTCGATGCTCCAGGCCGTGTGGTGGAACTGCAGCAGCCCGTCGCGAGTCGCGGCGATGCCGGCTGCGCAGGCAGGACGACAGAGCAGGAGTAGCCACCACAGCGCCACCACCGCTGCCGCGCGCAAGCGCGACAAGCAAAGCGAATGGATGACGGACGCATGCGGCATCGCATCATTGTCGGGCGGGATCGGGGGAAGCACCACCACCTCTTTCGGGGGAGGGACGTGCGGGAAGAATTCGTTTAGCGACTGACTCAGGCCGCGCGCGTGATGCGCGAACCGTAGGGCGGCGCGCAACGCCTCGGCATGCTGCAGCCTCACTGCACCGCGTTGTGGTTGCGGTTGCTTGGCGGTCGCCGCGACGCGCTGTTGCATGTTGATCGCGATATTGAACAACCGCGCGCCGTCTGATCAGCGCGATGTGTGGCGATGCGTCTGCGCTCTCTGGATCGCACTGGCACTGCATCGGGGCATGACGCCGCGCTCGATCGAACGCGCATTGCATCCAGGCCGCTGCCCGTGGCGAAGACGTGCAAGCGCTCCCCCGAAAGAGGGAAAGATTCGCCTCACCATCAGGGGTAGGGCAACGAGGCTGTCCCCGGCACCATGCGGTCATTCCCCCCGGAGACGCCCCGTGGCACCTCTGACTGCCATCGCTTGCCCCGAGACGCGTGCTGCAGGACGCATGCAAACGCAGGCGCCGCGTGTGCGCGCTGTTGCGCGCGCAATGCAGTACATCGACACGCATCTGTACGAACCTGTCAGCGTGGCGCATCTCGCGCAAGCTGCCTGTCTGAGCCGCTTCCATTTCGCCCGCGTATTTCGCGATGCGGTCGGCGCCAGTCCAATGGAATACCTGCGTCATCGTCGGCTCGAACGTGCCCAGGCGATGTTGCGCGAAGGCCGCCACACCATCAGCCAGATCGCCACCGATCTGTGCTTCTTCGATCAAAGCCACTTCGTTCGCAGCTTTCGCAACGCCACCGGGTGCACGCCGGCGCGTTTCGCCGCGCAGACGGCGATGGAGACATGCGGGGCTGCACACATGCCCTCATCGCAGCGGCGCGGCGATGAATCGGTGTCACTTTCCATGGAGCAACCCGCATGACCACTGCAATTGCCGTGCCCGGCACATCCTTGCTATCGCCTGGCGATCACACCCTGATTCTGATCGACCATCAATCGCAGATGGCGTTCGCCACGCACACCATCGACATTTCGGCGCTGCGCAACAATGTGTCCTTGATTGCAAAGGGCGCCAAAGGCTTCAAGGTGCCGGTGATCCTGACCACCGTCGCAGAAAAATCGTTCTCCGGCCCGTTGTTCCCGGAGTTGCCGGACATCTTTCCGGATGAGCCGGTATTGGATCGCACCAGCATGAACGCCTGGGAAGACCAGGGCGTGATCGATCGCATCAACGCACTCGGCAAGCAGCGTCTGGTGATCGCCGGTCTGTGGACCAGCGTGTGCATCGTAGGCCCGACACTGTCGGCGATCGACCAAGGGTTCGAGGTGTACGTCATCACCGATGCTTGCGGCGACGTGAGCGACGAGGCGCACGAACGTGCCGTTATGCGCATGGTGCAGGCCGGCGCTGCGCCCATGACCAGTGTGCAGTACCTGCTGGAATTGCAGCGCGACTGGGCACGTAGCGACACCTATGCGCTGACCACCGGCATTGCACGCGCGCATGCTGGCGGCTACGGGATCGGCATCCAGTACGCCAAGAGCATGTTCGGTGCGCAGGAAGGCGGGCATTGAACCTATCGGCACCACGTGGCACCGCCGGACTTTCGTCAGCGTTGCTGATGCTGCGCATCGCCGGCGGCGGCTTCCTGCTGCCGCATGGGCTGGGCAAGTTGCTGGGCTGGTTCGGTGGACCGGGCCTGACCGGGTTCGCCGCCGAGTTGCAGCAGTTCGGCCTTCCATCCGCTGCACCGTTACCGCTGCTGCTGGCCCTGATGCAGACCCTCTCCGGGCTGGCGGTCTTGCTGGGAATGTGGACGCGTGCCAGCGCCGCATTGGCAGCGCTGTTCATCGCAACCACCGTGCTGGTTGCCATTCCCAACGGATGGTTCTGGATGCACGGCGGCATGGAGTATCCGCTGATGTGGATGGTCGTCTTGCTGTCACTGGCTGCAGTCGGTGGTGGCGACTGGTCGCTGGATCGTCTGCGTAGGCGCGCGGCATGAGCCCCACTGCGGGCAATCACGATGCCGGTCGACGCTTGTGGATGCAGGGCGCCGCAGCCGGTCTTGCGTTGGGTGCATTGCCGGCTGCCTCGTCTGCGTCAGGGAAGTCTCCCATGGTCGATCTCGTCGTTCGCAATGCGCGCATTACCACGCTCGATCCGCGCCAGCCCAGTGCCACTGCCATCGCCGTTGCCGATGGACGCATCGTGGCAGTCGGCGACGATGCGCAGATCATGGCCTTGGCGCAGGGCATGCGCACCATCGATGCGCAGGGGCGGCGGTTGCTGCCCGGCCTCAACGACAGCCACACCCATCTGATCCGTGGTGGTCTGAACTACAACCTGGAGCTGCGCTGGGATGGCGTGCGCTCGCTGGCCGACGCCATGGCCATGCTGAAGGTGCAGGTCGATCGCACGCCAGCGCCGCAGTGGGTGCGCGTGGTTGGCGGTTTCACTGCGCATCAGTTCGCTGAAAAGCGCCTGCCCACGCTCGAGGAGATCAACGCCATCGCGCCGGACACGCCGGTGTTTCTGTTGCATCTGTACGACCGTGCCTTGCTCAATCGTGCCGCGCTGCGAGCCTGCGGCTACGACAAGACCACGCCGGATCCGCCGGGCGGGCGCATCGAGCGCGACAAGTTGGGCAACCCCACGGGGTTGCTGCTGGCCAAGCCCAACGCGTTGATCCTTTACGCAAGTCTGGCCAAAGGCCCGCGTCTGCCGCTGGAATACCAGGCCAATTCCACTCGCCATTTCATGCGCGAGCTCAACCGGCTCGGGATCACCTCGGTGATCGACGCCGGTGGTGGTTTCCAGAATTATCCGGAGGATTACCAGGTCATCGAACAGCTGCACGCAGCCGGCCAACTGAGCGTGCGCATTGCCTATAACCTGTTCACCCAGAACAAGGGCAGGGAGGTCGAGGACTTCCGCGGCTGGACCGACTTACTGCCGGTGCGCAAGGGCGATGACCTGCTGCGTCACAACGGCGCCGGCGAGATGCTGGTGTTTTCCGCGGCAGACTTCGAACAATTCAGCGAGCCGCGCCCAGAGCTGCCGGCGGCGCTGGAGCCCGAGCTGGAGCAGGTGGTGCGGCTATTGGTGGAAAAGCGCTGGCCATTTCGTATCCATGCGACATACGACCAAAGCATCGCGCGCATTCTCGATGTCTATGAAAAGGTCAACGCCGACATCCCGTTCGACGGCCTGCATTGGTTCATCGACCATGCCGAAACGATTACCCCGCGCAATATCGACCGCATCCGCGCCTTGAACGGCGGCATCGCCGTGCAGCATCGTATGGCCTACCAGGGCGAGGCGTTCGTGCAGCGCTACGGTGTGCAGGCTGCAAAACAGACGCCGCCAGTGCGACGCATGCTCGCAGCGGGAATTCCGGTCGGCGCAGGCACCGATGCCACGCGCGTGGCCAGCTACAACCCGTGGGTGGCGCTGTCGTGGCTGGTCACCGGCCGCACGGTGGGCGGTCTGGCCCTGTATGGCGAGGAGAATCTGCTTGATCGCGAACAAGCGTTGCGCTTGTGGACGCAGGGCAGCGCCTGGTTTTCCGGCGACGAGACCCGCAAGGGCACCTTGGCGGTAGGGCAGTTGGCCGACTTCATCGTGTTGTCTGACGATTACTTCCGCATCGACGATGCGGCCATCGCCGACATCACCAGCGTGCTGACCGTGCTGGGCGGGCGTGTTGTGCATGGCGATGGCGACTTTGCTGCGCTCGCTCCCACGCTGCCGCCTGCCATGCCGGACTGGTCGCCGGTGAATCGGTTCGGCGGCTACCAGGTTGGAGGCGCGGTAAGCGGGCTGTCCGCTGCAACGCACACGCATGCACACGGCCACGCGTGTCGTGCCCACGGCGCGCACGCGCACGCCGGGCGACATGCGGTCCCAACCGATGATCTACGTAGCTTCTGGGGCGCCTTGGGATGCGCGTGCTTCGCGTTCTGATGGCGGTATCGCCAGCACATCTGCGTGCCTGTGCGTTGCGCGCGGCACACCTGTGCGTTGTCTGTTTCGTCCCATTGCCTGGAGCCTTGCCGCGATGACTGTTTCTGCCGCACCTGCCGAAGGTGGTGCCTGGGCGCCGCTGCGTGAGCCGGTCTTCCGTGCCTTGTGGCTGGCGATCCTGGGCAGCAACGTCGGTACCTGGATCAATGATGTCGCCGCGTCCTGGGTGATGGCCGAACAGACCGGCTCGCCATTGATGGTGGCGGCGGTGCAGTCGGCCACCACCTTGCCGGTGGTGCTATTGGCACTGGTTGCCGGCACGCTGGCCGACATCGTCGACCGTCGTCGCTACCTGCTGTTGACCCAGGCCTGGATGCTGCTGGTGGGCGGTATGCTCGCGTTATTGGCGCATCTGCAGTTGCTGACGCCGTGGGTCTTGGTGGCGCTCACCTTTGCAATGGGCGTGGGCGCAGCAATGGCGATGCCGGCGCAGGCGGCGATCGTGTCGGAACTGGTGCCGCGCCCGATGCTGGCTTCGGCGGTGGCGCTCAATTCGATCGGCATGAACATCGCGCGATCGATCGGCCCGGCCGTGGGTGGGCTGATCGTGGCGCAATTCGGCCCGCCATGGGCCTTCCTGCTCAACGGGCTGACCTTTGGCGTGATGCTTTACGTGCTGTGGCGGTGGCGCCGCGATGTGCGTGCCTCGGCGCTGCCGCCGGAGAGCTTTGGCGCAGGCCTGCGCGCAGGGTTGCGCTACGCCGCGCGCGCCGGTCGCCTGCAGGCGGTGCTGATCAAGGCTGCCGGTTTTTTCGTGTTCGCCAGCGCGTTGACGGCGCTGCTGCCGCTGGTGGTCCGCCGCGACATGCAGCTGGGCGCTGGCAGTTACGGCATTTTGCTGGGCTGTATCGGCATGGGCGCAATCAGCGGCGCCTTGCTGTTGCCGCGCCTGCGTGCGCGCTACGACCGCGATCTGCTGGTGTTCGTTGCCACCCTGGTGTGCGCCGCATCGCTGCTGGGGTTGGCGTTGTCGCGGCTGCTTGGCGTGTTGTGCGTGGTGATGGTGGTGAACGGTCTGGCCTGGATCACGGTGCTGTCGTCGTTGCAGATCGCCGCACAGACCGCCGTCCCTGCGTGGGTGCGTGCGCGTGCATTGTCGCTGTACATCGTGGTGTTTTCCGCAGGCATGGCCAGCGGCTCGCTGTTATGGGGTGCTTTGGCGCAACGCACGTCGATTGCGACAGCACTGCAGCTCGCCGCTGCCGGTGCAGTGATCGCCGCGCTATTGGTCAAACGCGCGCGGATTGCAGGAACCGAACAGCTGGACCTCGCCCCCGGCGGACATTGGCCTGCACCTGCGCAAACCGATCGCGTCGAGCACGACCGCGGCCCGGTGCTGGTCACGGTGGAATACCGTATCGCTGCCGAGGCACGCGTCGCGTTCTTGCAGTTGATGACGCAACTGGGCAACGCGCGCCGCCGCGACGGCGCCGTGGTCTGGGGCATTGCCGAAGACGCTGCAACGCCGGGTGTGCAGTTGGAATACTTCATCGTCGCCTCATGGCTGGAGCATCTGCGGCAGCACGAACGCGTCACCGGCGACGACCGCCAATTGCAAGAACAGATCCGCGCCCTGCATCACGGCGAGCGCGCGCCGGTGGTGCGCCACTTCGTCGGTGGCGGCGGTGCTGCGCTGCCGCCGCACGCGCACTCGGATATCTGATGCCATGAATTGGAAGTTCATCAGCGGTGTCGCGCTGGGTGTGGCAATCGGCTTCGGCTGCCGTGTGGCCGGCATTCCATCGCCTGCACCAACGGCCTTCGTCGGCGCGCTGCTGGTGCTGGCAATGACGTGCGGCTATGCACTGGCCGACCGCTTTCTGGCCCGGCGTGCCGCGAGGAATTTAGAGCATTGCGGCGGACCCAGCGGCCGCGTTGGCCGGCAGGGCGATGCATGAGCCTGGCAGTGCTCGGGGTCCTGCTCGCATTGGCGATCGGCATCGGCTGCCGGTTGCTTGACTTGCCGTTGCCCGCTCCGCCACGTCTGACCGGTGCATTGCTCGTCGTGGCGATGAGCGTCGGGTTCCTGCTGGCCGACTGGTTGCTGCGCTGAAGCGCCACGGTGCCGGGAGCATGCGGCGTGTCCTGAGAGCGGCGAGCGCATGATGCCCTCAGTCAACCAAGATCTCGACTGAGCCTGAGAAGCGCAGCGAACAGCAACGACTCTCACCGTCAGGCAGACCTGGCCAGTGTGCGAATCGGGATCCATCACTGGCAAGGTGTAGGTCCGAGCGCAGCGTCGATACCGCCCGACAACAACCTGTCCGGGCGTGAGCGGTGCTTGCGCGATCACTAGCGCCAGATCAAAAAAGGCCGGCTCTGTCGAGCCGGCCTTTCGCCGATCCATCCAACTTCGATCAGGCTTTTGCGAACGCCAGCAGATCCTTGTTGAACTGGTCCGCATGGGTCACGGTCAGGCCGTGCGGCGCGCCGGCATAGATCTTCAATTCTGCATTCTTGATGATCTTGGCCGACATCTTGCCGGATGCATCGATCGGCACGATCTGATCGTCGTCGCCATGTACCACCAGCGCCGGCACATCGATCTTCTTCAGGTCGGGCGTGTAATCGACTTCGGAAAATTCCCTGATGCAGTCGTACTGACCCTTATGCCCACCCAGCATGCCCTGCAGCCAGAACGCATCGCGCATGCCCTGGGTGACCTTGTGGCCATCGCGGTTGGCGCCGAAGAACGGCGTGGTCAGGTCCTGATAAAACTGCGAACGATCCTTGGCCACACCGTCACGAATGCCGTCGAACACGCTCATCGGCAGGCCGCCCGGGTTGGTCGGGCTCTTGACCATCTGCGGCGGCACGGCGCCCACCAGCACCACCTTGGCCACGCGCTTGCTGCCATGGCGGCCAACGTAATGCGCCACTTCGCCGCCGCCGGTGGAATGGCCTACCAGGATCGCGTCCTTCAGATCCAGCGCCTCGATCACCGCGGCCAGATCGTCGGCATAGGTGTCCATATCGTTGCCGTCCCAGGTCTGCGACGAACGGCCGTGGCTGCGGCGGTCATGCGCAATCACGCGGAAGCCGTGCTGGCCCATGAACAACATCTGCGCATCCCAGGCATCGGCGCTGAGTGGCCAGCCGTGCGAAAACACGACCGGTTGGCCCTTGCCCCAGTCCTTGTAGAAAATGTTGGCGCCGTCGGGACGTTTGACGAAATTGGACATCTGCTTGACTCCGTGAGTGGACGAGGAGGTGGATGGCATGCGCGTGGCCGCGGCAGCGCTGGCGAGATGTGGCAGCGATAACGCTGCCACGGCTGCCGTGCCGGAAATGAGAAAGTGGCGGCGCCCGGCATCGGCCGGATACGCCTCGAACGGATCCATAAGAACTCCTGCAGGCGAGGGCATGCAGCCCGACGGTCGCATGCGCGCGTTGGCGCGTCATGCAAGGCATGCCTACGCAGCGCAAGGCCACTGCAGGCAAAAGACACACCGGTGCATGCGCCAAGTAGAGCGCGTGGGGCACGAGGCAGATTGCACATGCGTGCGCAGTGCGCGAACTGGCACAGAATGTGGTCGATTCGAGCGATGCGCAGCCCGTAATGGAAGAAGCGTAAACATGCGCACAGCGCTGGCGACGGGCTCAAGCGGTAGCGTGATGTTTCGCTCTTCGATCACCTCACCGAGCACCTGTCTGGTGCGATGTGGTCACCGTTGGCGGCATGGATCCCGCCATCGAGCCTACATGGCACATACTTGCGGCGAGCGGCGAGCGGCGAGGGCACCGCCGCCTCGAGTCAGTCGAGTCTGCTGCAGAGAGCTTGTCCAGCCATCATGGCAGGACACGCTGGGTAAGCTCTCAAGCATCACCAACAGCGATGGTGCGCGTTGAAGGCAAGAAAGCGCGACGTCGTCTTCCAGCTGTCCGGGCGATACGAAACAATTGATCGAACGCCGGTGCAACACCCGAGCCAATGCCGCATCTCAATGCAGCGCGGTATCCCACAGCAGCTTCAGATTGAGGCATACGATCACTGCCGCGATCACCCACGCGATGCGTACCAGCCACGCTGGCGCTACCAGCGCGCCCATCAACTGCCGGTCCGACACGAAGCGCACCAGCGGAATCACCGCAAACGGCAGCTGCATCGACAACACCACCTGGCTGAGTACCAACAACCGTGCGGTACCGGCTTCGCCATACAGCCAGGTCACGATGACCACCGGCACGATGGCGATACCACGGGTGAGCAAGCGCCGTATCCACGGCGGCAGGCGTAATTGCAGGAAACCTTCCATCACGATCTGCCCGGCCAACGTTGCGGTCACGGTGGAGTTGATGCCCGAGGCGAGCAGCGCCACCGCAAACAGCGTCGAGGCCAGGCCGACGCCCAGCATCGGCGCCAGCAACGCATGCGCCTGTTCGATCTCCTGCACGTCGGTGCGGCCCTGCGCATGGAACACCGCCGCAGCCAGGATCAGGATCGAGGCATTGATGAACAACGCGAACATCAACGCCACGGTGCTGTCGGTGACCGCCCAACGCAGCGCCGATTTCCGGCCGACATCGGTCCGCGGATACGCGCGCGTCTGCACGATCGAGGAATGCAGATACAGGTTGTGTGGCATCACCGTCGCCCCGATGATGCCGATCGCCAGATACAGCGCCTGCGGGTCGGTGACCACCTGCGCACGCGGAATGAAACCGCCCAGGACTGCCGCAACCGGCGGTGCGGCCAGCGCGATCTGGATGCCGAAACACACGAAGATGATCAGCAGCAGCGCGATCACGAAGGCTTCCAGCGCGCGGAAGCCGCGGTTCATCAGCAGCAACACCAGCACCACATCCACCGCGGTGATGATCGCGCCCAGGGTGAGCGGAATCCCGAACAACAGCTTCAACGCAATCGCGGTACCGATGACCTCGGCCAGATCGCAGGCGATGATGGCCAGTTCGCAAATGCCCCACAGCGCCAGGTTGACGCCACGCGGATAACGCACGCGACAGGCCTGCGCCAGATCCAGCCCGGTCGCGATGCCCAGCCGCGCCGACAAACCTTGCAGCACGATCGCCATCAGGTTCGACAACAGGATCACCGACAGCAGCAGGTAGCCGAACTGCGACCCGCCGGCCAGATCGGTGGCCCAGTTGCCCGGGTCCATATAGCCCACCGACACCATGTAGCCCGGTCCCAGGAAGGCCAGCAGGCGGAACCACCAATGGCCGCCCTTGGGCACGGAGACGCTGGCCTGGTGGTCGCCCAGGCCGCCGGTGGCGGTGGCTGGCGATGGCGCTGAGGCGGCGGTGTTGGCGGACATGCACTCGGGTCACAACGGGGTCAATGCATGATATAGCAGTTGCTATGCTGTTGAGCATTGGCAATTTGAATCGTATTGATCTGTCGTGTGCTTCAAACTATGCGCCCGGCATCGACGCCGGCGACGATGACGAGGACGAGGGTGGGCAAGAGCGAAAAGGTGGAAGCGGCCGCGCCGGTCCTGATCGATGCGCAGGTGCACATGGAGAGCTTCCGTCAGGTACGCGAAGCGCGCCGCGCCGAGCTGGTCGAAGACTACGTGGAGCTCATCTCCGATCTGCTGGTGGATGGCGGCGAGGCACGTCAGGTCGATATCGCGGCGCGCCTGGGTGTGGCGCAGCCCACCGTAGCCAAGATGCTCAAGCGGCTGGTGCGCGATGGGTGGGTCGTGCAGCGTCCCTACCGTGGGGTGTTCCTGACCCCGGCCGGCGAGGCGCTGGCCGCCTCCAGCCGGCAGCGCCACCAGATCGTGGAGCGCTTCCTGCTTGCGCTTGGCATCGACGAAGCCACCGCGCGCCGCGACGCGGAGGGCATCGAACACCACGTCAGCGAAGCCACGGTTGCCGCGTTCGCCGCGTTCCTGGACCGCCAGGGCGGTGCGGCCACGTGAGTGTGCCCATTGATGCGCCGACCGAAACGCCGCACGCGGCGATCGATGAGCACTGGATGCGGCATGCCTTGCAATTGGCCGAGCGTGCCGAGCGCGACTATGACGAAATCCCGGTCGGCGCGCTGCTGGTCGATGCGCAAGGCAACGTGCTTGGCGAAGGCTGGAATTTCAATATCGCCAGCCACGATCCCAGCGCGCATGCCGAAATCGTGGCAATGCGCGAAGCCGGGCGCCGCCTGGCCAATCACCGCCTGATCGGCTGCACGCTGTACGTCACCCTGGAGCCGTGCGCGATGTGCGCGATGGCGATGATTCATGCGCGGATCGCGCGCGTGGTGTTCGCCGCCAGCGATCCCAAGACCGGCGCCTGCGGCAGCGTCTTCGACCTGCTTGCCGACCCGCGCCACAATCATCGCGTGCAGGTGTGCGGTGGCGTGCTTGCGGCCGAGGCGAGCCTGCGGCTGACCAATTACTTCAGGGCCAAGCGCGGCAAGCCACCACTTGCGCCCTGAGCGACGTGGCCGCGGTATGATGCGCGCCCTCTTCAGCATCCGGCCGGCGACGGCCTCCACAGGACGGCGACATGGCAGAGAACCTTGCAGGCAACGACCGACTGATCTGGATCGATCTGGAAATGACCGGCCTGGATACCGATCGCGATTCCATCATCGAGATCGCCACCATCGTGACCGATGCGCAGTTGAACGTGCTTGCCGAGGGGCCGGAACTGGCCATTGCGCATCCGCTGGAAACCCTGGAAGCGATGGACGAATGGAACCGCAATCAGCACCGCCGTTCGGGTCTGTGGCAGCGCGTGCTCGACAGCCAGGTGACCCACGCGCAGGCTGAAGCGCAGACGGTGGCATTCCTGAGCGAGTGGATCCGTGCCGGCGCCTCGCCGATGTGCGGCAACTCGATCTGCCAGGATCGCCGCTTCCTGCACCGTCAGATGTCGCGCCTGGAACGCTATTTCCATTACCGCAATCTGGACGTGTCCACCATCAAGGAACTCGCGCGACGTTGGGCGCCCTCGGTGGCGAACGGGTTTGCCAAGAGTTCGGCGCATACCGCCCTGAGCGATGTGCGCGATTCGATCGACGAGTTGCGCCACTACCGTCAGTTCATGGGTGCGCTCGGTGGCGATGCTGCGGCGGGTGTGGAGGGCTGAGCGTTGGCCACGGCGTTGTTGCAGGCTGTTGGCGTGTCGCCGGTGTCCCATTCCAATGGCACGCAAGCGTGCGCCAGTCGACTCCTCAGCCGACTGCGCGGGGTGCAGGTCACTCGATGGCGACCCATCCAACAAAAGCATCCGACAAGAAAGGCATCAACAAAAAAGGCCGCATCGTTCGATGCGGCCTTTTCTGCCTTTCCATCACGCCATTGTGTACGTCAGCGCGCCAACGAAGGCCCCTTGCTCAGGTCGCCATCGTCTGCGATGCCTTTCAGCAACAGGTCGGAGATCGGCTTGCCATCGGCATCGTGGTGATACACGTGCAGGTCGCGCTGCGGGTAGGGGATGTTGAGTCCGTTTTCCAGCAACTGGTTGCGGATCTGCTCCAGTGTGGTGCTCTTGGCAGCGCCGAAATTGCCGTTGGTCGCATACGCGAACAACATCAGGTCCACCGTACTCTCGCCCAGGTTGGTCACCTGCACGAATGGTGCAGGCGACTCCAGGATGTTCGGGTTGTCCTTGGCGATCTGCAGCAACAGCTGCTGCGCCTTCTTCAGATCGTCTTGGTAGCCCACGCCGACCGTCACTTCCAGGCGGCGGTTGGGCAGGGTGCTGTAGTTGACGATGGGGGCGGTGGTAATCGTGCTGTTTGGCAGGGTGATCATGCGTTCGTCGAACGAACGGATCCGGGTCTGGAAGATCCGGATCTCGTCGACGATGCCTTCCTGCCCGGCGATCAACACGTGGTCGCCATCGCGCATCGGCCGCAGCACGATCAGCATCACGCCTGCGGCGATGTTGGACAGCGAATCCTTCAGGGCAAGGCCGACCGCCAGGCCTGCTGCGCCGAGCACTGCGATCAGTGAGGTCGGTGGCACACCGATCTGACTCAATGCGCTGACGAAGACCAGCACCAGCAACAACGCGTACATCACGTTGCGCAGGAAATTGGTCAGCGTGATCTCGACGCGTGCGCGGGTGAGCGCGCGGTGCAACCACTGGCTGAGTTGCCGGGCCAGCCACATGCCGACCACGACGATCAGCAGTGCCACTCCCCAGTTGACCGCGTACTGCGCCCACGGAATGGCGGCCCAGTTGAATGCCGGCTCGCTGGTCGCGGCGGGCTTCGCGGCTGCCGCTCCTGCTGCAGCAACCGGTCTTGCAGCAGCTGCTCCTGCAGCTGCTGCCCACATCGCACCCATCAGTCCCATCAGCCCTCGCTCTTGAGCTTGGCCAGACGCAGCCAGGTGTCGACCACGGTGTCGGGATTCAACGACACCGATTCGATTCCTTCCTGCATCAGCCACTCGGCCAGTTCCGGGTGGTCGGACGGCCCCTGGCCGCAGATCCCCACGTATTTGCCCTTGGCGCGCGCCGACTTGATCGCCATCGACAGCAGCTTCTTGACCGCCGGGTTCCGCTCATCGAACAGGTGCGCCACGATCGAAGAATCGCGGTCCAGGCCCAGGGTGAGCTGGGTCAGGTCGTTGGAGCCGATCGAGAAGCCGTCGAAGATCTCCAGGAACTCGTCGGCCAGCAGCGCATTGGACGGCAGCTCGCACATCATGATGATCTTCAAACCGTTCTCGCCTTGCTTGAGCCCGTTCTGCTCCAGCACTTCGATCACCTTGCGGCCTTCTTCCAGCGTACGCACGAACGGGATCATCACCCAGAGGTTGTCCAGGCCCATCTCGTTGCGCACCTTCAACACCGCCTTGCACTCCAGCGCGAAGGCCTTGGTGAAGGACGGGTCGACGTAGCGGCTGGCGCCGCGGAAGCCGATCATCGGGTTCTCTTCATGCGGCTCGTAACGCGAACCGCCGATCAGGTTGGCGTACTCGTTGGACTTGAAGTCCGACAAACGCACGATCACGGTATTCGGCGCGACCGATGCGGTCAGCGTAGCGATGCCTTCGGCCAGGCGGTTGACATAGAAGCTGACCGGATCGCCATAGCCGGCGATCTTGGCGTCGATCTTCTTGCGGACATCGGCATCCTGCTTGTCGTATTCCAGCAGAGCGTTGGGATGCACGCCGATGTGCGAGGCGATGATCATTTCCAGGCGCGCCAGGCCGATGCCGGCATTGGGCAGCTGGCCGAAGTCGAACGCGCGTTCCGGGTTGGCGACGTTCATCATGATCTTCAGCGGGGCAGGCGGCATGTTGCCCAGATCGGTCGTGGTGCGCTCGAACGCCAGCTTGCCTTCGTAGATAAAGCCGGTGTCGCCCTCGGCGCAGCTGACGGTAACTTCCTGGCCGTCCTTGATCACGGCGGTGGCATTGCCCGATCCGACCACGGCCGGCACGCCGAGCTCACGCGCGATGATCGCTGCATGGCAGGTACGGCCGCCGCGGTTGGTGACGATGGCCGAGGCGCGCTTCATCACCGGCTCCCAATCGGGATCGGTCATGTCGGCGATCAACACATCGCCAGCCTGGACACGATTCATGTCGTCCAACGAACGCACCACGCGTGCCACGCCGCTACCGATCTTGGCACCGACCGCGCGGCCTTCGGCCAGGATCTTGGCGTCCTTGGCTTCCAGCGCAAAACGTTCGATCTGGGTCGCATGGCTGCGCGACTTCACCGTCTCCGGACGCGCCTGCACAATGAACAACTTGCCGCTGACGCCATCCTTGGCCCACTCGATATCCATCGGGCGGCCGTAATGCTTTTCGATCACCAGCGCCTGCTTGGACAGCTCATGCACGTCTTCGTCGCTGATCGAGAAGGTGTTGCGCAGTTCCACCGGGGTGTCTTCGGTGCGCACACGCTCGCCGGGCACGTCCGAATAGACCATGCGGATGGCCTTGCTGCCGAGCGAGCGGCGCAGGATTGCCGGCTTGCCCGCGGTCAGCGTGGGTTTGTAGACGTAGAACTCGTCCGGGTTGACCGCGCCCTGCACGACCATTTCGCCCAGACCGAAGCTGGAGGTGACGAACACCACGTCGCGGAAACCGGATTCGGTGTCAAGCGTAAACAAGACGCCTGCCGCACCTACCCCCGAGCGCACCATCAACTGCACGCCGGCCGACAGGAACACGTCTTCATGCTTGAAGCCGTGGTGCACGCGATAGGCGATCGCACGATCGTTGTAGAGGCTGGCGAACACTTCCTTGACCTTGTGCACCACATCGTCGGCGCCGGTCACATTGAGGAAGGTCTCCTGCTGGCCTGCGAACGAGGCGTCCGGCAGGTCTTCGGCGGTTGCCGAGGAGCGCACGGCCACGGCAACGTCACCGCCGCCGTTCTCGGCGCACAACTGGGCGTAGGCGGTGCGGATGTCGCGGTCCAGTTCCGGCTGCAGCGGGGCATCGATCACCCAGCCGCGGATTTCCTTGCCGGCCAGCGTGAGTGCATTGACGTCCTCGACATCCAGCGTCGCCAGCTTGTCGAAGATGCGCTTGGACAGATCGTTGTGTGCGATGAAGTCCTTGAAAGCTTCCGCGGTCGTCGCATATCCACCGGGAACCGAGACGCCCAACCCAGCCAGGTTGCCGATCATCTCGCCAAGTGAGGAATTTTTACCGCCTACGCGGGCCAGGTCGGCCAGGCGTAGCTCATGCAACCACAGGATATTCTCGTTCAAGCGCGATGCTCCGTAAGGCCATCGCCCGAGCGGGCTGAATGGCCGCGACCGTAGGAAGAAGCCGCTATGATGCAGTGCACAGCGGAGCCTGCACAAGCATGAATCCGTAAGTTTTGGACACCAGTTCAAAGAGGTGGTCTTGATGTCAACAATTCGGCCGGTGTTTTACGTCTCCGATGGAACCGGTATCACCGCTGAAACGATTGGGCATAGCCTGCTCACGCAGTTCAGCGGTTTCAACTTCGTCACCGACCGCATGTCGTTCATCGATGATGCAGATAAAGCGCGCGACGCCGCCATGCGTGTGCGCGCCGCAGGCGAGCGGTACCAGGTGCGGCCGGTCGTGGTCAATTCGTGCGTCGATCCACAATTGAGCATGATCCTGGCCGAAAGTGGCGCGCTGATGCTGGATGTGTTCGCGCCCTTCATCGAGCCGCTGGAGCGCGAGCTCAATGCGCCGCGTCATTCGCGTGTGGGCCGCGCGCATGGCATGGTCGACTTCGAAACCTATCACCGCCGCATCAACGCGATGAACTTCGCGCTCAGTCACGACGATGGCATTGCACTCAATTACGACGAGGCCGATGTGATCCTGGTGGCAGTGTCGCGCGCGGGCAAGACCCCGACCTGCATCTATCTGGCCTTGCATTACGGCATCCGCGCCGCCAACTATCCGCTGACCGACGAAGATCTGGAAAACGAGCAGTTGCCGCCGCGGTTGCGTAACTACCGCAGCAAGTTGTTCGGTTTGACCATTGACCCTGAGCGGTTGCAGCAAATTCGTCAGGAGCGGCGCGCCAATTCGCGCTACAGCGCGGCAGAGACCTGCCGGCGCGAAGTCGCGATCGCCGAGCGCATGTTTCAGATGGAGCGCATTCCCTCGCTCAGCACCACCAATACCTCGATCGAAGAAATCTCCAGCAAGGTGTTGTCCACCCTGGGCCTGCAACGCGAGATGTTTTGATCGGAGATCAGGCGTGGTCGCCGGCCCGCCGGTCGTGCGAGCGTGCGCATCGGACGGAGAGCGACCGGTGCGGTTGCGGCGGCGGCCGTTGGAGCAAAGCGGGCGGGGCAGTGCTCCGCCAAGGTAGGCCTGCCGTTGGGCCCTCGTCAATGCTGCCCGTGCGGCGGCGCAGCGTGTAGGATCGGTCCATGGCGCAAGCACTGAGCAAACTCGAACGCATTCCCAAACTGAGCCGCTTCGGCTGGCTGATGGGCTTGTATGCAGAAAACTTCCAACATCTGACCCGGCTGTTCGCCCCGGCCGATCTTGCGCCGGGCTCGTACGTGTCCTCGATTGGCGATGGCCTGAACCTGCGGCTGGACGTGATCGAATGCCACCGCTACACGGTGGAACTGCGCCTGACCTACGACCTGTGCGACCCGGTCACCGGCGAGCCGGACCCATCGGCGTATGTGCGGCTGTACCGCGATGCGCGCCAGGCCGAGACCACGCATTGCTATGTCGGTCGGCGCTGGCAGGACGTGATGGGCATGTTCCCGCCGCCGGCCGAGCTGATCAGCCACCGCATGCGCATGAATACGTTCCTGGGCAAGTGGCTGGAGTACCTGGCCGAACGCGGCCACGGCGTTGCGACCCTGCGCCTGGATACCGATCACGTGGCACCGCCGCGCCCGAATCCGCAGGCCGCCGTCGGCTGAGCCGGCGTTACCGCCGCGTGCGGCGTGCCGCTTCGGTCATACTGATGCGCTTCGTGTCAGATCGCATGCCATGCCCTATACCCCGATTGTCGCCACGCTCGGCTACCTGTTGTCGCCGGACGGCACCCAGGTGCTGATGATCCATCGCAATGCCCGTCCCGGCGACCAGCATCTGGGCAAATACAACGGCCTGGGCGGCAAGATGGAGCCGGACGAAGACGTGCTGGCCTGCATGCGCCGCGAGATACGCGAGGAAGCCGGCGTCGACTGCGGGCAAATGCAGTTGCGCGGCACCATCAGCTGGCCCGGCTTCGGTAAGCAGGGCGAAGACTGGCTGGGCTTCGTGTTCCTGATCCACAGCTTCGACGGCACGCCCCACACCTCCAATCCGGAGGGGACGCTGGAGTGGATCGCGATCGAGCGGATGGACCAGGTGCCAATGTGGGAAGGCGACCGCCATTTCCTGCCGCTGGTATTCGATGGCGACCCGCGCCCGTTCCACGGCGTCATGCCGTATCGCGACGGGCGCATGCAGTCGTGGACGTATTCGCGGATCTGATCGCTGCGCGTGCACAACGCGATGGGGACGTGACGCCGACACCGTTCCGGCAGCTGCCCAACCGAGCCCGACTGTTGTAGGGCGATGTCCTCGACGTGCGACGGGGCAGCGGAGCAGCGCTTCCCATCCGATCGGCGAGCCGTGCCGGCTCGCGGCGCAGCACCAATTCCAGCCAGGCTCAACCGTGCGCTGTCTGACATTAATCGCGGGGAGCCTTTCGACGCTATCGAGAACGGCAGGCCTCACCCAGTTCTCCACACCCCCTGTGGATGGACGCTGCGCAAGTCTGTGGACAAGTCCGCGCACCCCTTGCACCATCCGGCATGCGCGAGGGCTGGTCAAAATTTCGCCAGCGTGATCATTGGGCCGTCCAGCCGCCGTCGATGGCGATGGCTTGCCCGGTGATGTTGCGCGCGGCATGCGACATCAGAAACGCCACCGTGCCGGCTAGCTCGTCGTACTCGATGAAGGCGCCCTTGGGCATCGGCTTGAGCATCACATCGCGCACCACCGCGTCCTCGGCGATGCCGCGGGTGCGCGCCTGATCGGCAATCTGCCGCTCCACCAGCGGTGTGCGCACATAGCTGGGGCAGAGCGTGTTGACGGTGATGTCGCAATCGGCGGTTTCCAGCGCGATGACCTTGGCCAGGCCGACCAGGCCATGCTTGGCGGCGACATACGCACTTTTGTATGGGCTGGCCACCAGCGAGTGGATGCTGCCGATATTGAGGATGCGGCCATAGCCGGCTGCACGCATGCCGGGCAGCACGGCGCGACTGAGGCGTGCGGCGCCGGTGAGCATGACATCCACCAGCAGCGCCCACTGCTGCATCGGGAACTCCTCCAGTGTGGCCACATGCTGCAGGCCGGCATTGTTCACCAGTACCTGCGGGGCGCGTGATGCGTTGGCCAGTGCCTGCGCAATGCTGTCTGCATCGGTCACGTCCAACGCCAGCGCCTCGGCCGAGGCGCCTGCCTGGCGCAACGCCTCGGCCGTGCGCTCGGCGTCCGCCAGCTGCACATCGCTGACGAGTAGATGATGGCCATCGGCCGCCAGTTGGCTGGCGATACCGGCGCCAATGCCGCTGCCCGCGCCGGTGATCAGGATGCTGCGCATCGGATGTCCTCGTGAAGTGGTGCGCGGCCGGGAGCGGTCACGCGGATCGCCAGCCTAGCCGAGTGCAGCGAAACGGTCGCCTGCATGGCGCGCGCGCGTTACCCTTTGCGCCTTGCTCACCTCAGGCTCCGCATGAAACGCCATTTTTCGATGCTGCGCGATTTCCAACTCGCGGACTGGTTCACACTTGCCAACGCGTTCTGCGGCACCGGGGCGGTGTTTGCGGCCATGCGGTTCCTGCAAGAGGGGCATCGCGGCGATCTGCTGCTTGGCATGGCCTTGATCCCGCTGGCGTTCGTGTTCGATGCGCTGGACGGGCACGTGGCGCGCTGGCGCAAAGCGTCTTCCACACTGGGGCGCGAACTGGATTCGCTGGCAGACGTGATCTCCTTCGGCGTGGCGCCGGCGGCGCTGGGCTACGCCTGCGGCATGCGCGGCGGTTGGGACTGGCTGGTGCTGAGCTACTTCGTCTGCTGCGGGGTCAGCCGCCTGGCCCGCTACAACGTCACCGCCGAAGAGATCGCTGGCGAGGCCGACAAGGTGCCGTATTTCGAAGGCACGCCCATTCCGACCAGCCTGGTATTGGTGATCCTGCTCGCCGTTGCCGCCAGCAGCGGGCATATCGGCGACACCTTGTGGTGGGGGCAATGGCAGCTGGGGCCGTGGCAGTTCCATCCGCTGGTGCTGCTATTTGCGGTGTCCGGCTCGCTGATGATCAGCAAGACGCTGCGTATCCCCAAGCCCTGAGCGGCACACCGCCACGCACGCGGTAGGATGGCTGGGTAAAGGTCACTGGACGGGATGATGGCAAGCAGCGGTTCGGACAACGGCAACTTCGACGACAAGGCGCGCCAGTATTGGGCTGCCTGGGGAGATGCCATGCGCCACGGCCAGGCCGGCGCCGCCGCGCAACAACCACCGCCCGCGTCCGGTAGCGATGCTCCGCAGGATTGGCGCAAGGCCGTGGATTGGTGGTCGCAGTTGCTGCCCACCCAGGCCGCCCCGCAGGCGCAGGAGGCCATCGACCGCTTTCGCACCCAGGCCGGTGACTGGTTCGGGACCATGCAGCAGGTGGCCGCGCAGTTTGCCGGGCGCGACACCTCGGCCAATGAAGTGGCCGAGGCCTGGCGCCAGGCCGTACAAGGGCAGGGCGAACAGCTGATGCAGTGGACCTTGGGTTCGCTGCGCGGCGGCAGCCCAGGCGGGTTCGACCCATGGCTGCAGGACGCGGTGCAGGCGCTGCAGAAGTGGCGCGAGGAAAATGCGCCCTGGCTGGACATGCCGGCGTTCGGATTGAACCGCAACCACCAGTCGCGCCTGCAGAAACTGGCACGCGCACAGCAGGAGTTCCAGGCCCAGTCGGAGGCCTATGGCGAGCAACTCAAGGCGGCGATCGAGCAGGCGTTCGCGCGCTTCGCGTCCAAGCTGAGCGAGCACGAGAGCAGCGGTAGCCAGTTGACCAGCGCCCGCGCCCTGTTCGATCTGTGGATCGAGGCGGCTGAAGAATCCTATGCCGATGTCGCCTTGTCGGAGCAGTTCCGCAAGGTGTACGGCGGTTTTGCCAATGCGCACATGCGTCTGCGCGCTGCGCTGCAGGAAGAGGTCGAGCAACTCAGCGAACGCTTCGGCATGCCCACACGTTCGGAGATGGACGCCGCGCATCGGCGCATTGCCGAACTGGAACGCCTGGTCAGGCGGATGCTGCGTAACGTAGCTTCACCGGCAAGCAAGCCCGCTGCGGCGCCGCAGCCTGAACCGGTGCCACCGGTGGCGGGCAAGCGCGCGTCGTCGGCCAGGGCCAGTGCGGCAGCGCGGCCGGCGGGGGCAGCACGGGCAGTCAAGCCGGATGCATCCAGGAAGGCGTCCGTCGACAGGACCGCGACGAAAAAAGCGGCTCCGAAACAGGCGCCAGCGGTCTCCAAGTCGACGAAAACGACCTCGGTCAAGAAGCGCGGTGGGGCGAAATCCCCGCCCAAGCCTGCGGACCGTAAACCCGCTGCAGGTAAAAAACGTGGAGCGCAGGCATGAAAGGTCCGTTGGGATTCAGTGCCGAAGACCTGATGCAGGAAACCTTGTCGATGCAACGCAAGTTGCGCGAAGGGCTCAAGTTGCTGCCGGGCGTGGACGATGTGGATTATGGCGTCACCGAGCGCGAAGAAATCTGGCGCGATGGCAAGGTGGTGCTATACCGCTTCATCGGCGAGCAGGCACCGGTGGCAAAGACGCCGCTGCTGATTGTCTATGCATTGGTCAATCGCCCCTACATGGTCGATCTGCAGGCGGATCGCTCGCTGGTGAAGGGGCTATTGAGTCACGGCCAGGATGTCTACGTGCTGGATTGGGGCTACCCGGACCGCTCCGAGCGCTACCTCACGCTGGAAGATTATTTGCTGCGCTACATCGACGGTGCGGTGGATCACCTGCGGGCGCAGTCGGGGCTGGAAGCGGTCGATGTGCTCGGCATCTGTCAGGGCGGCACGTTTTCGTTGTGCTACGCCGCGCTGCAACGCGACAAGGTGCGCAACCTGATCACCATGGTGACACCGGTGGATTTCCATACTCCCGACAACATGCTGTCCAACTGGGCGCGCATGGTCGATGTGGATCTGTTCGTGGACACGATGGGCAACGTGCCGGCGGACCTGATGAACGCCAGTTACCTGATGCTCAAGCCGTTCCGGCTGAATCTGCAGAAATACGTGGGCCTGCTCGACATCCTCGACGACAAGCAGGCGCTGGAGGATTTCCTGCGCATGGAAAAGTGGATCTTCGATTCGCCCGACCTGGCCGGTGAGGCCTTCCGCGAATTCGTCACGTTGTTCTATCAGCGCAACGGGTTGGTCACCGGGCAGGTGAGCATCGGGGGACAGGCAGTCGATCTGCAGGTGCTCGACATGCCGGTGCTGAATATCTACGCCGAACACGACCACTTGGTGCCGCCGGATGCCTCACGGGCGCTAGGAGGGCTGGTCGGCAGCGACGACTACAGCGAACTGAGCTTCCGTGGCGGGCACATCGGAATCTATGTCTCCGGGCGTGCGCAGCGCGAGGTGCCGGTGGCAATCCATCGCTGGTTGCAGGAACGCGGCGGCAATGCCTGAGATGGCTGCCTGCACGCCGCGCAGGTGACTGCGCCAAGCAGGCCGGGCGGCCATCACGATCTGCAGCGGCCGCGTTTTCTAGACTGTTGGCTACGTCTTGCAGGAGTCCTGCCATGTCTACCACCACGTTGTCCCGCTCCCTCAACGACCGCATGATCGCCGGTGTCGTTGGCGGCATTGCGCGTCGTTTTGGCTGGAGCTCGACGCTGCTGCGTGTGTTGTTCGTCATCGTGTCGATTGCCTCGGCCGCGTTTCCCGGCATCCTGGTGTATCTGATTCTGTGGCTGCTGATCCCCAACCAGGCCGATTGAAGCCGGTAATGCGCGGCCTGCCTGCACTGCAGGTGCTGGGCGCGTTGTGGACGCTGCCCAATACCTTGATCGGGCTCTCGATCGGCGCGGCCGGCTGGTGTTTCGGCGCGCGTCCCGTCTGGTCGCCGCGGGAACATGCAGTGGTCTTCCACGCCTGGCCGTGGGGTCCGGGGGGCGCAATGACGTTGGGCAACGTGATCCTGCTGAAAGGTGCATCGCTGGACCTGCAGTGCAGCACCTACGCGCACGCCGCAGGCCGTTGCCAGCATCCACCGGTGCGCCTGGGCGACCACGAGCGCGCGCATGTCTATCAGTACATGCTGCTTGGGCCGCTGTTCCTGCCCATGTATGTTCTGTGCGGCGGCATCCACGTGCGCAATCCGCTGGAGCGGGCTGCCGATACCTATGCGATGCACGGCCACGGTTGGTGGCCGTGGGGGATTCAACCCAAGCGCGCGAAGCCGAACAATTCGGACAGCGGGTGAGGCGTGCCCTCTAGTTGTGCACGCAACAAGCCTGCGCCAATGGCGCTATAGGTAATGCCGTTGCCGCCATAGGCCATCGCGAACGATACACGTGGCCCCAGTTCGGCATGCGGCCCGAAGAACGGCAATCCATCGGCAGTTTCTGCGAAGGTGCCAGCCCATGCGAACGCCGGGCGCAGGCGCATATCGGGCATGGTCTTGCCAATTTTCTTCAGCAACGTCCTGAGCTTGCCCCGCACGCGTGCGTCGCGGCGAGGGGGAATGTCGATGTTGTCGTCTTCGCCACCAGCGACCACGCGCCCGTCTGGTGTGCTGCGCAGGTACAGGTACGGGCGCGCGGTCTCCCACATCATGGTGTGCTTGAGCGCGCCCATTTCGCTGTCGTGCAGGGGGTCGGTCACGAAGGCGTAGCTGCTGCGATTGCGCGCCACCGGCTGCGAGAGCCAGCGCTGGTTGCCATAGCCGGCTGCCAGGATCACGTGCCGGGCACGCACGCTCACACCGTCTTCGGTGCGCAGGTCGACATGCGGGTCGTGCGGATCGATCGAGGCAATGGCGGTGCGGTCATAGATGCGTGCGCCGTATTGCTCGCACTCGGAAAACAGGCGGTAGCACAGGCGGTACGGGTCTACGCTGGCGGCCAGGCGGCTCAGAATCGCGCCATCCGAATGCACGCCGTAGTTGTGCCAGAGCGGCTCGCGTTCGATCCACTCCACCGGCAGTCTCTGCGCCTGGCGGGTCTCCAGCTCGCTGCGCAGGTCTTTTATATCGCGCGAGCGGCTGGCGTAGTACAGGCTGTCCTGGCGCGTGAAGTCGGTGCCGCCGAAGGTATTGCACAGGCCCTGCAGGTCGAGGATGGCTTGCGCGCACGCCCCATAGGCCAGTGCCGCTGCCTGCATGCCGTGCTGTCTGGCCAGTTCGATCATCGGTGTATCGATTTCGTACTGGAGCAATGCGGTGCTGGCCGAGGTGCTGCCCCAGCCGATGTCGCGCTGTTCGACTACCGCGACTTCGTGCCCATGGCGCACCAATTCGTGGGCAATCAGCGCGGCGGTCACCCCACCACCGACGATGGCCACTTCGCAGACGGTGTCTTGCTCCAGGCGCGGGTACGCGCGCATCAACCCGTTGCGGATCGACCAGAACGGGTAGCCACTTTTGAGGTCCATGCGGTGTCGAGCAGCGAGCGGATGGACGGCGATTGACCGCCAAGCGGGGTGAAGCGGCCGTGAGGCGAGCCCGGCCTTGCCGCCGTCACCAAACGGCAAACAGCCAGCGTTAACGTGCGTGGAAAGCTCCTCACGGCGTGCTGGTTATCCTGCCGCCACAACGCAGCAACAGCAGCAGAAGAGGGTGTGGGTATGTCGATTGTCCTGTACGTCGGTGGCAGCAAAGATGGCGACAAGGGCGTGGTGCCTTACGGTTTCAGCAAGTCGCGTGCGATGACCGATGCTGGCCCTGAGGTGTATGTCGAACGCATGGTGCCGCTGAAGGATGTCGGCAAGATCCGCGTGATGGCGCTGGAGTCGCTGCACGAAAGCATTCTGGTCGAACGTGCCGCCACCCATTACGCTCGTCAGGTCAGCTGAGCGCGGCAGCATAGGTTTACGGCGGCGTTGTCAACGGGTTTCCGTGGCGGGCCGGCACTGCGAAAATGCGTTTTTCAGTGAAGCGGGTCACCCCGCGCCGTCATGCACGATAGCCAGCTCGCCCAGCAGATTGCTCGCACCATCGCCGATGAGATCGGTGCCCAGCCCGCCCAGGCGCACGCCGCCATCGCCTTGCTCGACGAAGGCGCCAGCGTCCCCTTCATCGCCCGCTACCGCAAGGAAGTCACGGGCGGGCTGGACGACACGCAGCTACGCAACCTGGAAACGCGACTGACCTATCTGCGCGAGCTGGAAGAGCGCCGCGCGGCGATCCTGTCCAGCATCGGCGAGCAGGGCAAGCTCAGCGACGAATTGCGCAACGAGATCGTGGCGGCCGACACCAAGTCGCGGCTGGAAGACCTGTACCTGCCCTACAAGCCCAAGCGCCGCACCCGCGCGCAGATCGCGCGCGAAGCCGGGCTGGAGCCACTGGCCGATGGCCTGTTGGCGGACCCGACGCAATCTCCGGAAGTAGCCGCGGAAGCCTTCGTCGATGCCGAGAAAGGCGTTACCGACAGCAAGGCGGCGCTGGAAGGCGCGCGCGCCATCCTGATGGAGCGCTGGGGTGAAGATGCGGCGCTGGTCGGTGAGCTGCGCAGTTGGCTGAGCGACAATGGCGTGATCCGCGCACGGGTCGCCGAGGGCAAGGAAGAGGCCGGTGCCAAGTACCGCGACTACTTCGATCACGCCGAAACATTGGCGAAGATTCCTTCGCACCGCTTGCTGGCGCTGTTTCGCGCACGCCGCGAAGAAATCCTGTATCTGGATCTGGATCCGGGTAGCGATGCCGAGGCTGGCCACCAGTACGCCGAAGGCCGTGTGGCGCGCAAGGCCGGTATCTCCAACGAAGGCCGTCCGGCCGATCGCTGGTTGCTGGACGCGTGCCGGCTGACATGGCGCGCCAAGCTGCATATGCACTTGCTGTTGGACCTGTTCAACCAGGCGCGCGAAAAGGCCGAGGCCGAAGCGATCGCGGTATTCGGCGACAACCTCAAGGACCTGATGCTGGCAGCGCCGGCCGGTCCGCGGGTGGTGCTTGGGCTGGATCCGGGCATCCGTACCGGTTGCAAGATCGCCGTGGTCGATGCCACCGGCAAGCTGGTGGCTACCGAAACGATTTATCCGCACGAACCCAAGCGGCAGTGGGATCAGTCGCTGCAGACCATCAAAAAGTTGTGCATGCAGCACAACGTGGAGCTGATCGCGATCGGCAACGGCACTGCCAGCCGCGAGACCGACAAGCTGGCCGGTGAGGCGATTGCGCTGTGCGGCGCTGCCAAGGTACAGAAGGTGGTGGTGAGCGAGGCGGGCGCATCGGTGTATTCGGCCTCGGAGTTCGCGGCCAAGGAATTCCCGAATCTGGATGTGTCGCTGCGTGGTGCCGTGTCGATCGCGCGCCGTCTGCAGGATCCATTGGCCGAACTGGTGAAGATCGAGCCCAAGGCGATCGGCGTGGGCCAGTACCAGCACGATGTGGATCAATACCGTCTGGCCAAGGCATTGGAAGCGCGGGTGGAAGACTGCGTCAACGCGGTCGGTGTCTACGTCAATACGGCCTCGGCGGCGTTGTTGTCGCGCGTGTCCGGGCTGTCGGGCACGGTGGCGGAAAATATCGTGCGTCACCGCGACGACAATGGCCCGTTCAAGCGACGCAAGGACCTGCTCAAGGTGCCGCGGCTGGGCGAGAAGACCTTCGAGCAATGCGCCGGTTTCCTGCGCATTGCCGATGGCGAGGAGCCGTTGGATGTGTCGGCGGTGCATCCGGAAGCGTATCCGGTGGTGGAACGCATCGTGAGCAGCACCGGCAAGCCGATCAAGGCATTGCTGGGCGACGGCAGTTTTCTGCGTGGCCTGAAGCCGGAGATGTTCACCGACGACCAATTCGGTGTGCCGACCGTGCGCGACATCCTGAAAGAGCTGGAAAAACCCGGCCGCGATCCGCGCCCGGAGTTCAAGGCAGCGCAGTTCGCCGAAGGCATCGAGGACATCAAGCACCTCAAGCCGGGCATGGTGCTCGAAGGTGTGGTCAGCAATGTGGCCGCGTTCGGTGCGTTCGTCGATATCGGCGTGCATCAGGATGGATTGGTGCACATCTCGGCGTTGTCGGAGACCTTCGTCAAGGATCCGCGCGATGTGGTCAAGGCCGGCGACATCGTCAAGGTCAAGGTGCTGGAGGTGGATGTGGCGCGCAAGCGCATCGCGCTGACCTGTCGTCTGTCCGACACGCCGCCAGCGGCGGATGGCGCAGCGCAACCGCGCGAAGCCCGTGGCAGCGGCGGTCCGGGGCAGGGCAGGCGCGACGGTGGTGGGCGCGGTCAGGCGCAAGCCAATAGCAAACCGCGGATCACCGCGCCGCCGGCGGACAATGCGCTGGCTGCCGCATTCGCGCGTGCCAAACGTAGCTAAGTCGCGCTTTTGATCTGTCGGTTGATCGGCGTGGTTGAGTGGCGTGGCGCGGATCGAATGTGGCGGTGGATTAGTCTGCGGTTTGGCTTAACTGTGTTGGCCGCAGATCATGACGGGATCGGTAGGAAGCAACTCTGGTTGGTTTCCTTGGCGGCTGGCACGCCGCCTAACGTCATGGGGTGATCGGCGGCTTGGCTGCAGGGTCCTTGCGCGTGGGCAAGATCAAGCGTTCGATCAGGTCGACCAGGCCGGGTGGTTCCACCGGCTTGCCCATGTGCGCATCGAAGCCGGCTACTACTGCGCGGTCGCGGTCTTCTTCGCGGACATAGGCGGTCAGGGCGATGGCCGGAATATGCCGCGGCAGATCGGCGCGGCCCGAACGCACGGTGCGGATCAAGTCGTAGCCATCGCGTAAGGGCATCGCGATATCGCTGACCAATACATCGAAGTGCGCGTTCACCAAGCAGTGCTCGGCCGCGTCCACCGACCCGGCAGCCTGCACCTGCGCCCCGGCCAGCATCAGGAACTGCATCACCGCTTCGCGCGAATCCTGATCGTCGTCGACCAGCAGGACGCGCACGCCAGCCAGGCGGTCGCGGCACTCGTCCGGCAGCGCGCCCACGTGGGTAGTGTCTGCCGAGGCAGGCCGCAGATCGCTGACCCCGTGCTGGAACGGCAACACGATGGTAAATAGCGCGCCCTGGCCTTCGCCCGCGCTGGAGGCGCCCAGGCTGCCGCCATGCAGGTCCACCAACTGACGCGAGATCGACAGGCCCAGCCCCAGGCCGCCCACGCGCCGTGTAGTGCCTGCATCTGCCTGACGAAAACGGTCGAACACATGCGGCAGGAAATCCGCCGCAATGCCGATCCCGGTGTCCTGCACGCACAGGCGCAGGCGCTCATCTTCGACATCCATCGCCACTCGCACCGTACCGCCGGCAGGGGTGAACTTCAGCGCATTGCTGAGCAGATTGGTCAACACCTGCTGCAGCCGCCCGGCATCGCCGAAGAACCACAGCTCGCCATCGCAAGGCGCGTCCAGCTCCAGTGCGATCTTGCGCGCCAACGCGGTCGGCTGCATGAGTTCCAGCACGCTGCGCACCAACCCGGCGATATCGAAATGCTCGGCCTGCAGGCGGATCTTGCCGGACAGGATCGCGCTCATATCCAGCAGGTCGTCGATGATCTGCGTCTGCGCGCGCGCACTGCGTTCGATGATCACCAGGCCCCGGCCCAGATTGGCCGGATCGGCGATGTCCGATTGCATCAACCGCGACCAACCCAGGATCGCGTTGAGGGGTGTGCGCAACTCATGGCTGAGCGTGGCCAGGAATTCGTCCTTGACCCGGTTGGCATGCTCGGCCTGCGCGCGCGCGGCGGTTTCCGCCTGCAACGACAGCTTGAGCTTGGCATCCACCCGGGTGCGTTCGATCACGATGCCGGCCAGGTGCGAGGCCGAGCGCGCCATCGCCTGCTCGCGCAAGGACGGTAGGTGAGGGCGGTCGTAATAGATATTGAGCGTGCCCAATACCTGCCCGTTGCTGGCCAGGATCGGGGTAACGCAACACGCGGCGATGCCCATCGTTGCCGAGATCGCATGGTGGCTGCTGAAGCTTGCATCGGCCTGGAGATCGCTGCAGATCACCTGACGACCCAGGTGCGCCGACAGGGCGCACGGCGGACCCTCCGGCCCGATCGGCGATGGCTCGAAGTGCCCGCGGTACTCGATCGGAAAATGCGGTGCCGAGCCGAAACTCAAGGTGTGGCGGATCTCATCGCGCACCATCACCGAGCAGTACAACGGGATTTCACCGCGTGCCTCCACACTCAATGCGATCGCATCCAGCACCACCGGCAATGGTGCGCCGGTGGTGATCAAACTCAGGATTGCGCGGTCCGAAGCGGTGGCATCTTCGATGTGCTTGCGTTCGGAGATGTCGGTGAGCGAGCCGATGTGCCCAAGAAACCGTCCGTCGCTGGCGAAGTGCGGCGATGCGGTATCGATGCACCAGCGGTATTGCCCGTCGTGGCGGCGCACGCGGTATTCGGCGAGGAATTCGCCGCGTTGCTCGAGTGCCTGTTCGAAGGCATGCCGCACGCGTGCTGCATCGTCCGGATGCATCACATCCCACCAGCCCTGATCCAGTGCCTGGTCTTCCCCCTGTCCGGTGAAGTTGTACCAGCGCGGATTCCAGTACACGCAATCGCCTTGCGCGTCGGCCATCCAGATCATCGCTGGCACCGTCTCGCAGAGCGCACGGAAGCGCACTTCGCTTTCGCGCAATTGCTGCTCGAATGTGCGCCGGTGATGAATGTCGGTATAGGTACCGATCCACTCGCTGATGCTGCCATCGTCGCCGCGCACCGGGAGCGCGCGCACCAGGTGCCAGCGCGATTGCCCGTCGTGACGCAGCAGTTCGCACTCCACCTCGAGAGCGCGCTGGCCTTTCAATGCCAGGCTCCACGCCTGCTCGGACAGGCGCAGACCATCGGCAGTGTGCGCGCGGTGCCAGGCGGCATCTTCGTTGCTGGAAGGATCCAGGCCGGTGTACTCGTACCAGCGCTGATTGAAGTAGTGCGGCCGTCCGTCCGGATCGGCAATGAAGATGATCTGCGGCAGCGTATCGGCGAGGCGGCGCAGGCGCGCTTCGTTGGCCGCGAGTTGCTGCTGCGCCTTGGCCCGTTGCATCGATTCCCAGCAGCGTGCCACAACCAATCGCACCAGTTCGATCTCCGCCGACAGCCAGCGCCGCGGTGCACGCTGGTGGACGCCGATCGCGGCCACCAATCGGTCGTGCTTGTGCAGCGGAATGGCCAGCGAGGCGCGCAAGCCGGAGCGGCGGTACTGCTCGGCCACATAGTCCGGCGCACCCGGCGCCATCGCATCGGTCGTGAACCAGGGACGGTTCGCCAGCAGCGCATCGCGCAGGCCCTGTGCGGCCTCCAGTGGGAAGTCGCCTTGCAGGCTCGGCATGTCCTGCACGTGGTCGCTGATGACATGGATGGTGCTGCCATCGGCAGCGACCAGACCGAATGCGCAACGGTTCGCCTGCAGATGCTCGCCAAGCAGGCGCACGCTGGTGTCGATGATCTGCCGCGGATCGGACACGTGCTGCAGTGCGTCTTCCAGCATCAATAGAAAACTGTCGCGACTATTGCTGCGACGTTGTTCGCTGACGTCAGCGGTCGAATCCGCAACGCCGATGTAGAGCGCGCCTACCTGCTCGCCCGTTTGCAGCACTGGGCTGCATGACCAGCGCTCCAGCTCCAGGGCCATTGCCGCGGCTGGCTCGTCATCGCCATCGCGATTGGATGCGTATGTCAGCGCCGCACGCGGCTGCCCGAATGCCGCCGGGTGGTGCGGTCCCAGTCGTGCAATGCAGGCATCGTTGTAGATACAGCGCTCGTCGCGGCCCCATACGAGCAGCATCGGAACTTGCGCATGCAGGCAGATCGAGAGTGCTGTGCGCAGCGCGGGGCTGTCGCCCAACAGCGCGTCCGCAGCGTGCACGGAAGCGGCCAGTAATGCTGCAGTTTCGCTCGTCTCCGGCAGCAAGCCGGCAAACGGCGACACGGCGATATCCATCCAGCGACCCGCCCGTCATTCTTCGATGGCAGATTCTAGTAGCAACCGGCCTGCACCGGCAGCGCCGCGGAACCGGCGATTCAGCTAATCGCTGCCGGCACATGGCAACACAATGCGCCTGTGACAGAAGGATAAGGTGTTAGAGAGAGGGCAGGCGTGCCGCACCTGGCAGTGGCACCGGCAGGGCGTCCGGTACTGCGGCTCAGCCCTCAGCGCCGCGCAACTCGCGCGCTTTGGACAATGCACCAATCAGTTCTTCGGACAGATAGGGCTTGATCAGGATGACACCACGTTCGAATCCACTCGGGATGCTGCCGATGGCCACGCCGGTTGCCAGCACGAACGGGATACCGCGCTCCGACAACAGGCGTGCGACCGGTTCGCTGGTTTCGCCGTTACCCAGGCGATAGTCCAGCACTGCGATATCCGGTGGCTCGGCGCTGATCAGCTGTAGGGCATCGCGCACTTCGCCGACCGGGCCGATGACGACGGCACCCGCCTGAACAAGCTGCAGGTCGAGCAGCATGGCATTCATGTCATCGTTTTCGACCACGAGTACCCGAACTCCACGCAACACCGACATTGCTTACTCCTTCACTGAGTCGGCCAGTATATCGGGACTGCCTGGACACAGCGCTGCAGACCCCGCTTGCACCTGAATTCGTCAGGCGCAAACTGACACTGTTCGTTTCAACAACAAGTCGCTATACTGCGCGGCCACGCCGAAGTGGCGGAATCGGTAGACGCAGCGGACTCAAAATCCGCCGCCCTTAAAAGCGTGTGGGTTCGAGTCCCACCTTCGGCACCAGTGCATTGTTTCAGGATGTCCAGTAGCGTCCAGAAACTTCAATAAAACCCGCAACTTGGCGGGTTTTTTTGTGCCTGTTGGTCCAACTGCGTCCAGCGACATGCGTTGAAATCCGGCGGTAGGTGGCGGTAGCTTTGGCGGTAACAGCGGTGGTTGCCGCTCGCCAAGGCCGAAAGTTACCGCCATGCCGCTGACAGATACCGCCATCCGCAAGACCAAGCCCGGAGCTGTCCCGCTCAAACTGCGTGATGGCGGCGGCCTCTACCTGCTGATGCGGCCGGATGGCGCCCGCTGGTGGCGGTGGGACTACCGGCGCCCGGTGACGGGCAAGCGCAACACCCTGAGCCTGGGCACTTACCCGGATACCGGCCTTGCCGATGCGCGGGAGAAGCGCGACGCAGCGCGCAAGCTGCTGGCCGCTGGGGTGGACCCCGGCGAGCAACGGAAGCAGGCCAAGCAGGAGCGGGCCGCCTTGGTGGATGCCGCTGGCGAGACGTTCGAGGTGGTGGCCCGGGAGTGGATGGCCCGCCAGACCGTCGCGCGCGTCACGGCGGAGAAGAATCGCTGGCTGCTGGAAACCTTCCTGTTTCCCGAGATCGGTTCCCGCCCTATCGGCGAGATCACGCCCCGCGAGCTGCTGGACGCCCTGCGCAAGATCGAAGCCACCGGCAAGCTGGAAACCGCCGCCCGCGCCAAGATCAAGGCCGGGCAGGTGTTCCGTTACGCCATGCTGGAAGGCAAGGCGGAGATCGATCCCACCGCCAGCCTGCGGGGGGCGCTCAAAGCTGCCAAGGCGCGCCACCATGCCGCCGTCACCGAGCCGGCCAAGATCGGCCAACTACTGCGGGCCATTGAGGGTTTCAGCGGACAACCAGTGACCCATGCCGCGTTGAAGTTGGCCCCGCTAGTTTTCGTGCGCCCCGGTGAACTGCGCGCGGCCGAGTGGGCGGAAATCGACCTGGATGCCGCCATGTGGCGCATTCGGCCCGAGCGCATGAAGATGAAGGCGGCGCACCTGGTGCCCCTGTCCAGCCAGGCCGTGGCGATCCTGCGCGATCTGCATGCCCTGACCGGTGGCGGCCACCACGTGTTCCCTGGGCTGCGCCCCAATAGGCCCATGTCGGAAAACACTGTCAATGCAGCCCTGCGCGCGCTTGGCTATTCGGGCGATGAGATGACCGGCCACGGTTTCCGCAGCATGGCAGCAACGCGACTCAATGAGTTGGGCTGGAACGCAGATGCCGTTGAACGGCAACTGGCGCACGCCGAAACCAACAAGGTGCGCGAGGCGTACACGCATGCAGCGCAGTACCTGCACGAGCGTGTCCGCATGATGCAGGCTTGGGCCGACTATCTGGACGGCCTGCGCTCGGTTGGCAACGTCGTACCGCTGCGGGCCAAGGCGGGCTGAGCTTTCACCGAACACCCGCACCTAGCCCGACGGGGCGAAAAGCCGGACACCCTGCCGGCGTGGTGCGGGGACTTGTCCAGGGGCGCTGAGGGTGCGCGTGATGGGCGAACAACCAAAGAACGGACTTGCTTCTTTATGGGCGCTAGCGGGAGAGCCGAGCTTAACCGAAGCAATTGAACGCAAGAAGGCGGAAAAGGCCCGGCAGGAAGCCGAGGATCGTGCATTTCATGACTACTGTTACAAACGGCTCGCGCGCTTTAAAAATTGGGCAATGAAGCAGGATAAAGAAGCATTGGCCGAGCATCTATCGCTGGCCGCGCTGTTGCTGATCGAAAAAAAGAAGACGGAGCGCGTTGTGCAGAATAGTGCAAGCCTTCGAGAAGAAATGATCTATGTTCTTGAAAAAGAAAACGGCGTCCGTAAGGCACACGAGGCTGCCGCAATGGAAATAGCAAAGGATCAAATCAGGGAATTACTGATCCACAAAGATGCGAGGAGGCGCGGGGCGGATGTCACTAACCGTGCCAGAAGAACGGCCCAAGAGGCTGTTAAAGAGCATTGGGATCGCATGCCAGTAAGAGAACAGGCCGCGCATGGCGCGGTCATAAGATTTGCAAACAGGATTGCTCCGAAGGTTCCTGGGACCACTGTCGATGGCATACGACGCTGGGTGGCCAAATGGAGACGTCAACCATCCAACCGCTAGCGACTTCGCGTAGACGCTAGCAACTCCGTTGAAAGCTCGTCCAAGGGGTATTTAATACGTATCGCCCGGCCCGCTGGTGGCCGATATAAGGCGATGCCATGTGTCACCATTTGCTATCCAACTCTGGCTTTCTGAGGCTTCATCAAATCGTTGGCCGCGCTGCCAATCCCAAGACTGACAACCTGGCTATTCCGGCCCTGATCCCCGTATCCCGGTCCACCTGGTGGGCCGGCGTGCGCTCCGGCCGCTATCCCAAGCCGGTCAAGCTGGGCGAGCGCTGCACCGCCTGGCGCGTCGAGGACATCCGCGCGCTGATCGAAGCCACCGGCAAGGAGGTGGCTCCATGAGCCGGAACAACACGCATGCCCCGGCCGCTGAAAACGGAACCGAGGTGAACATCATTGACACTTCCGCATCCGCCCAGCGCGCGCGCCTTCTGGCAGCGCTGCGGCGAGGACCGGTAACGACACTGGATGCTCGGCGAGACTTGAACGTGTTCGTGCCGGGCGTCCGCGTATTCGAGTTGCGGCAGGAGGGGCACCCGATCGTGACGCGCCTGATTCGGTTGCTGGACGACCAAGGGCGGCCACATAGCCGCGTAGCGCAGTACGCGATGCAGGGGGAGGTGGCTGATGCGCTTCCCTGATAAACAACGCAGCCCGCACGAGGCGGGCCACCGCGCACACGCTGGCAGGCTGGGTGCGAGTCGAGACTACACGATGGAGGCGGCCTTGTATCTGGCGGCGGTGGCCATGGAAGCGGCGCAGGCCCAGCTTGAAGCATGGGCGCGCTTGACCGACGAGCCACACTGGGCCGTCGTGGATGCGGCCGATCTGTTGGATGCAGCACGCGCTGCGCTGGAGGGTTCCCGGTGAGCCGGCCTTGTTTCGACGGTGTTGGGAGCGTCCACCGCGCGCTCGGCGCCATACGGGGAGGCACGCGATGAGCGCCAGGAAACGGGAACGCTTCAAAGGCCGCAAGTCGGGCGGTGCATTTTTCCGGGTTAGTGTCGAAGTGCTGGAAAGTCCAGCGTTCTGCGGCCTCTCCATGAAGGCGCGCGGGCTCCTGCTGGATTTGGGTGCGCAATTCAACGGCTACAACAACGGGGACCAGAGTGCGGCGTGGTCGGTTATGCACAAGCGTGGCTGGAAGTCCAAGGACACGCTACGCAAGGCGTTGTTGGAGCTGCTGGATGCTGGATTGATCGAGCAGACCCGGCAAGGCGGCCTGCACTGGTGTTCACTGTTTGCCTTCACCTGGATGGGCATTGACGAATGCGGCGGCAAGCTGGACGTAAAGCCCAACGCGGTCCCGTCAAACCTTTGGCGAAAGCGCATGCCACTACTGCGGGTTGTGGCATGAAAACGCAATGCCCGCCCCAGCCATTGGGGCAGTGCGCCCCGGCTATCGGGTCAAGGAGCGCGCCAGTAGGTACGACTATCGGGGCAGTGTGGCCCGATGGTCGGTCCTACAGAGCGGCTTTCACTCGCTTCGGTGCCCCGGTTATCGGGCACCTTCTAGATATCTACCAAGCGTCAGCGGGATCTATGGGCGATAGCAGCCCCATCGTGGAGCTGGGTGATGCATGACCGATACCTGAGCCGCGACAAGGCCCACCTAGCGAAACTGCAAAGGGAGCGGCGGGCCACGATGCGCCGCATTGACTACATGCCGGGCCGGCAGGCGCTGGCGGTGTTCGTCGCGCGGCAGGCGCAGGAGCGGCCCCGCAGCATCGAGGCGACCAACAGCGCAGTGCTGGACGCCATCCTGGTCGAGTGGGCCGAGCTGACCGGAATTAAGTACAGCCAAGAAGAACAGCCCACGACTCCGGCCCCGGCGTCGGAATTACCTGACCATTCCGCGCGGGCGCGTGTGACTTCGGTCTCTCTGCCGGAATTATTGCCCCCATCGCGGGCACGCGCGGGCGCGTATGACTCCGGGCAACTGGCCTGCCGCAAGATCACGCGCCCGCAGGCCACCACGTGCGGAGCCACGCGCCACCGTGACCACCTGCCGTGCCAAGCTAGGCCAGAGCCTGGCAAGCGCCGCTGTCGCTTTCATGGAGGGCGCTCCACAGGCCCGAAGACCGAGGCCGGCAGGGCCAGGGCGCTGGCAAACCTGCGGCAGAATCGAACGGCCAAGTAGGTTAAGCGGCCCATTCGTGGCGGTAACTTTGGCGGTATCTTTCGCCACTGCTACGCAAGATGCCCGATATCAAAGGGTTTTTGTTGCCCACCTTCGCACCAGGTTGTTGCAGTACCAGCGAAGGCCCTTCTGGAGAAGTCCGGTGGGGCTTTTTGCTGTGTGCCGTTCGGCAAGGCGTGGGGCTTCGTTGATGCGGCGCAACCAGCGAGGCTGGCGACCGTCAGTGCGGTCGAACTGATTGCGAAAACGACGGCGTGGTTGGCGCGCGATGCACGACTGGCGTCAGGAGCAATTTGTTTGCATTGCGTCTGCGTGGCGCAGATGCTGATCGCCCGAGTTCGTCCATCGACACGCCACGCATCAGGTACGCAACTGCCGCGCGCCGTGCAGTGCGCAGGTAATGGATGACGTTGCAGGCACGCGACCATCACGCTGCTTGCGTACCGTGGGAGTCTCTTTTGAGCGGGTGACCCCATGGACTTCGATGCTTCGCAACAGCTGCGCATCCTGCGCGACATCCACGACACCAAGCCGGTGGCCGACGAAGAGGGAAACTGGGCGGTACGCGCCGGCTATGCCACGCAAGCCGAAGATGGCGACATCGACCTGACGCACGAGGGCCGCAAGGCGCTGGATAGCGGGCAGACCTGAGGTGTTTCGCACCGTGCACTGCGTGGCTGGCCTTGAGATCGGACGGAGGTTTTACTCATCGCATTAGCGTGCTGCGACACGCCCCTAACGCATTTGCGAGGTGGCGAGACGATCGGTCAGCGATGTAATGGCTTGCAAGTGCGTAGCGGGGAGTTGAATACAAGGCTCGCCAGTGAAATGCATTTGCGCGCCACTGGTCCCAGCCCGCAATGGCCTCGAAATACGTCTGAGACGGAGGTTAGGGACAGACAAGAAAAAGCCCCGGCAATGCCGGGGCTTTGGATGATTGGCGTCCCCACGGGGATTCGAACCCCGGTGTCCACCGTGAAAGGGTGGTGTCCTAGGCCTCTAGACGATGGGGACGCGTATCAAAACCTCGTTATCCACTTGAGACGGCCTAATGTCTGAAGTGGTGGAG
>JAAIGF010386828.1_pt1 | contig 36285 bp, 30 predicted proteins | sample 6487441 | NCBI WGS metagenome assembly JAAIGF01 (sample SAMN13974129, study PRJNA590717) | phyllosphere metagenome | biome: pepper field; feature: multiple bacterial spot infested pepper fields; material: pepper leaves; isolation source: leaves from pepper fields | host: Capsicum annuum ...
ACTCTTGAGTTCCTGTTCTGTCTCTTTTACGATTATCTGTTTTGCCAGAGCCATATACAAATTATATTTATAGTAGAGATTAATAATATATCAAAAATACAACTTTAAAAGTAGACTATATTTTAAATATAATTGGTATTAAAAGGCTGGAAGAAGGGAAGCCGGATGCCGGAAGTTTCTTCCGTCAACCTATCAATACAGTCTCAAATATCAAATGATCTTGTTTATACTCCGAAGGAAAACCCAATGTCAAATTCTTGATTATTTCTTATTATTCCTATTTTAAATTATTGGAAATAAATTAAATATCATCGAATTCACGTTAAAGTAACTAATATTACAGGTAGCATTGTTTATTATCTTTATTCAGTTTAAAATCTCGATGATCCGGCAGAGCTCCTTTTACTTTGGTAAGTGATTGAAATAAACCGGATATTATTCAATTCCATGTAAATAAAAAAGCAACTCCCTACAGAGTTGCTTTTTCTATGTAAAATAATTATTTGCTTATTTGGTCGGTGCAGGCGTCTGAACCGGAGCTGTTGTGGAAGACGGAGCAGCCGTCTGGTTTGCCGGAGCTTCCTTCTTAGCAGGAACCTGAACCGGTGTTGCAGCCGATGGCTTCCCTGTAATGACAACGCTTAACAGGATAAGAACGATAATTGTTCCGCCCAGCGTCCATGTTGCTTTTTCCATAAAGTCGTTGGTTCTCTGTACCCCAAACTGAGCCGAAGATGCACCTCCGAAAGTACTGGAAAGGCCTCCGCCTTTTGGATTTTGAGCCATAACGATGATAACCAGTAAGATGCTGGCGATCATAATAAGAACCATCAATAGTATAAATATAGAATCCATTAATTTGATATCTTTTTGAATGGGCAAATTTAATCTTTTTTTGCGGAATAGCAAAGAAAGAACCCTTTAAATATTCTAAAAATAAAAAACGGCAACCGAGGCTGCCGTTTTTTCTGTAAATCAGAAGATTTTTATTTGAAATCAGACTCTTTTGCCTGATTGATTTCATACGATTTTACGTTCATCGTCATGTCCATTCCCATCTGGTTTACAGAGATTGTGTAAGGCATTTTTACACCTGCCACATCTTTGTAATTCGAGAATACGGTAGGAACGCTGAACTGCTGTCCCTGTGCTTTTACCGTTCTGGTTTCCCCGGTCTTTAATCCTGTTTTAACGCTGTAGTAATAGGTTGTTTCAGGACCTTTGATGGCGTAAGAATCCTCACCGCCGATTTTCTCAATCCCCATCAGCTTATATTCAGGAGATTTCGCAAAAGCCATTTCTTCGAAAAGCTCGGTATTTTTCTGTTTTTCGGCGATCTCTTCAGGAGTTACAGGTACTTTTTGCCCCATCTGCTCAGCATATCCGGTTTTCCCGTCAAAAACATCTTTAAGAACAGTCTGTCCTCCTGCAGTTACAAGAGTCAGCTCTTTTCCGCCCTGTGCTTTTACCGTTTTCACCTCAAGGTTCTGACCCTGAACAGACATACCTGCGCTTATGGTATAAGAAGAAATTTTAGAAACATTCGCTTTTCCTCCGATGGCATCGATGTATTTATCAGCAACAGAAGCTACCGTTACACCGGCATCTACTTTTTTCGCAGACGGCTTTGCTACAGGATTGGCTTGCGTATCGTAATATTTCACAGGATAGCCCAATTTTTCCAACCCTTCGGAAATATCGGAAGCTTTACCTGCGATGAAAATTCTGCTCTGGTTGGGTAGAATGGTTGAATTCACCGCACTGGAAACGTCTGCAGCCGTTACTTTATCGATAGACTTCAGGTAATTGGTGTAGAAATCATCAGGAAGATCCTGGATTTTCTGGTTTAAGGCAAATCTTGCGATGGTTGCAGGCTGCTCCAGAGACAGGATGAAAGAACCTTTAAGCTTGGCTTTGGCATTGGCCAGTTCTTCCGGTTTTACATTAGAAATCGCATTCAGTTCGTTCATAAACTCTTTTACGGCCTTATCCGTCACTTCGTTACGTACGCTGGCGCTTGCAGAGAACTGTGGGGAATATTTGCTTGAGCTCATGTTGGAATAAGCTCCATAGGTAAATCCGTTTTTTTCACGAAGGTTCATGAAAAGCCTTGCTTCACCGCCGCCGCCAAGGATGTAGTTGGCAATCGTTGCCGGGAAGTAATTCGGGTCTTTCATCCTTAGGGTATTCAGGTTGTTTACCGAAACCACAGATTGTACGGCGGAAGGAACGTCCACTACGTCAATTTCCGTTTTAACGACATTGGCAGCCGGCTCTACCGGAGTGATCGGCGTATTGGCTTTTTTCCATCCGCTGAAAGCCTTTTCGATCATCGGCTTTACTTTATCGAATTTTACATCTCCTACGATTACCAGATAGGCATTGTCCGGAGTGTAATATTTTTTGTAGATATTCTGTACGTCAGCCAGCTGGATCCGGTTGATGGTCTCAACGGTTTCGAACTCACCTCTTGAAGTGTTTTTTCCATACATCAAAGCGTTGGAAACCCTTGAGGCAATCGCAGACGCATTTTTCTCTTCGGATTTCAGCCCTTCAATCGCCCGGTCTTTGGAATCCTGGATTTCTTCAGCTGAAAATTTAGGATGAACGATAGCGTCTGCCATCAGTCCCAATACTTCCGGGAAATACTTGGAAAGCGAGTTGGCAAAAGCTCCGTTGGAAGAAAAATTCAGGTTGGCCCCAAGATAATCCACTTTCTTGTTGAAGGCGTCCTTGCTCATGTTCATGGTTCCGTTTTCGAATTGTTCGGCCATGATTTCGCTTGCACCCACAACATTTCCTTCATAATAAGGAGGTCTGTCCATCGTAAGGCTTGCGCTTACTCTTGGGAGCTTGTTGTTTTCCACCACCATTACGGTAAGGCCGTTGCTCATCTGGAAAGTCTTCGGTTTTGCAATATTGATGACAGGAGTAGGTCCCGGCTTCGGCATTGCATTAAGATCTATTTTTTGTGCTGAAACCATTCCTGCGAAGAAAAATGCTGCAGCTATATATGTTAATTGCTTTTTCATTTGTAAAATTTAATTTTTAATAATCATTTTTAAAACTAAAATCCCGGTGGATTACTTTTTCTCAGGAACGTAGTTGATGATTACTCTCTGGTTGGAATTAAGATATTTTTTAGCCGCATTCTGAAGATCCTGTCGGGTAATTGACCGGTAAATATCGATTTCTTTGTTGATCAGGTTGGTGTTGCCCATCAAAACGTGGTTGGTAGCCAATGACGCCGCTATTCCCTGGATGCTGGAGTTGGCGTTTACAAACTGGTTTTCAAACTGGTTCTGAAGCTTCTGATAATCTTCTTCGGAAATTAAGGTCGTCTGAATTTTTTTAATCTCCGCATCGATGTCCGCCTGCAGGGCTGCTTTGGTCGTCTGTCCCATCGGGATCGCGAAAAAAGCGAAAATTCCGTAGTCCTCAAGACCCTGGTTGAAGGCTTGTACCTGTAACGCTTTCTTGTCCTGGTCTACTAATTTTTTATAAAGAACGGAAGATTTACCGTTGCTCAGATAAGAAGAAAGCATATCTAAAACATAAGCATCTTTCTCTTTGTTGGCCGGTGTTCGGTAGGCGAATACATAAGCAGGTAGCTGGATGTTAGGATCTGTTGCCGTAACTTCTTTTTCCTGGGTGATCGGCGCATCTTTCGCATAATTTTTAGGGTAAACGGTTCCTTTCGGGATCCCTCCGTAATATTCCTGGATCCATTTTTTGGTCTGCTCCGGCTTGATATCTCCTGCTACGACCAATGTTGCGTTGTTGGGAACATAGAATTTCTTGTAAAAAGCCTGGAACTCATCGAGTTTCGCAGAATTAAGATCTTCCATGGAACCGATGGTCGGCCAGTTGTACGGGTGGTTGGTAAATAAATTTTTCTGAATGGTTGTGAAAAGATTTCCGTAAGGCTGGTTGTCCATTCTCAGTCTTTTCTCTTCCTTTACAACTTCTCTTTGGGTGTCAACCCCGATCTGGTTGATGACAGCGTGACGCATTCTTTCCGATTCCATCCAAAGGCCTAACTGTTCGTTGTTGGACGGGAAAGTTTCATAGTAATACGTTCTGTCGTTCGTTGTATTAGCGTTGTTCTGCCCTCCGTTTGAAGAAACGATCTTGAACCAGTCGCCTCTTTTGATATTAGGGGTTCCTTCAAATAAAAGATGCTCAAAAAAGTGTGCAAAACCCGTTCTTCCTTTTACTTCATCTTTGGCACCTACGTGGTACATTACCCCTGTCGTTACTACCGGAGCAGAATTATCCTGATGAAGAATTACGTGAAGGCCGTTTGGCAAGTCATATTCTTCGAATTTAATTTGTTGTGCATTCAGGGCCATTCCGAAGAAAGCCGCTGCAGCAACAGAAAGAAGTCGCTTTTTCATAAAGTAGAAATTGTTTTGTCAATAAGTCCCAAAATTACACTAAATGTTACATTTTCAAAATAAAAATTCCAAAAGAAGAAATTTCTTTTCACAAATTAATAGAAATTATAAAAGTGGTATTAATTTTATTAGTAAAAATTAGAATAAAAACTAATTTTGTAAATAAGAAACCCTTATCATAATGAAAAACATTTTAAACCATAATATTTCTCATGATTCGCTGGTCACTCTATTCAGTCAGGCTCCTGTAGCAATGTCTTTGCTGATGGGCGACGATTTTATCATCAGCAATGCCAACGAGCAGATGCTCGCGCTTTGGGGAAGAGAGACTTCGGTAATCGGGAAATCGATATTCGAAGCGATTCCGGAAATAAAATCACAGGGATTTGAAGAAATCCTGAATAATGTCTATTATAAGGGTGAGGTTTTTAAGGGAAATAGATGGCCTGTTTTTTTAAATAAATACGGAAATTACAAAGAGCATTTTTTCAACTTTATCTATTCTCCGGTTTATAATGACGGTCAAAAAATAATCGGCGTAAGCGTAGCCGCTACGGAAGTTACCGATCAGGTGATCTCGGAACGCAAGCTGATCGACAGCGAATACCGTTTTGAGGACCTTATCCAAAAATCAGATTATTCCATTGCCATCTACCGGTCGGAAGATCTCTATATCGAACTCGCCAATGAACCTATGCTCCGCACCTGGGGGAAAGATGCTTTGGTCATGGGGATGAAGCTGGAAGATGCGCTTCCTGAGCTGGAAGGGCAGCCCTTTATTGGTATTTTAAAAAATATATTCAAAACAGGAGAAACCTATACGGCCAAAGAAGACCGGGTAGACCTTGTGGTAGACGGAAAACTCCAGACTTTTTATTATAATTTTTCTTACAAGCCGCTGAAAAATTCCGACGGTGAGGTATACGCCATCCTCAATATGGCAGTAAATGTTACCGATCTGGTAGAGGCCAGGAAAGAGATACAGGAAAGCGAAAGAAAATACCGTGATCTTGCCGATTCCATGCCCCAGTTTGTATGGACCAGCGATGCAAAAGGAAGGATTACTTACATGAATGACAACTGGTACAAGCATATGGGCTTCGATAAAAAGGAAGATCCCAACGAAGCCATCAGAAAAATCATCAGGCCGGACATTTACCCTAAAATCTTAAAGATCTGGGAAGAGAGTGTAAGAACGGGTAAATCTTTTGAGGTCGAATATGAATTTGCAGATCCGGAAAACCCTGAAGTTTACCGGTGTTTTTTAGGCAGGGCGGTTGCCAATTTCGACCAAGACGGAAAAATCAGCGAGTGGATCGGGACCTTCACGGATATTGATGATTTTAAACAGCTGCAGACCCAGAAAGACAATTTCCTGGGAATTGCAAGCCACGAGCTGAAGACGCCGCTTACCAGTCTTAAGTTATACACCCAGTTTATTGAGACCAACCTCAGTAAGCAGGGAGATCTCAAAAATGCCGAGGTTGCCAAAAGAATGAACAGCCAGATTGATACGCTTACCGAATTGGTGAACGATCTGCTGGATGTTACCAAAATCCAGAACGGAAAAATCCAGCTCAACGAATCCGAGTTTGATTTTGATCAGTTGGCGGAAGAAGTGATTACTGAGCAGCAGATGACGGCAAGGCATAAAATTATTTTTTATAAAAGTGAGATTGGAAAAGTAACGGCAGACCGGCACCGGATTTCGCAGGTCATGAGCAACCTCATCAGCAACGCCATTAAATATTCTCCCGATGCCGATGAAATTATTGTCTCTACGGAACTGAAGGACGACATGATAAAATTCAGGGTTAAGGATTTCGGAATCGGAATTCCCCAGGATAAGCAACAAAAAGTTTTTGAGCAGTATTACCGGGTGAGCGGCACCAAAGAGCATACTTTTCCGGGTTTAGGTTTAGGGCTTTACATCTCTTCGGAAATCATCAAAAGGACAGGAGGTAAAATTTATGTTCATTCCGTAGAAGGAAATGGGTCTGATTTTTGCTTCGAGATACCTAAAATTAAAATATAAAACATGTCTACTTCTACACAAATTTTAGTCTTGGATGACAGCCCAGCAATTGTTGATTCTATTGAAATGATGATGGAACTCGAAGGATTAAGCGTTGCCAAGTTCTATAAAGGGTCAGATATGCTCAATGCCTTGAATTCACAGCCTAAACCGGATGTCATCCTGATGGATATGTGGCTTTCCGGTGAGGACGGACGCGACATCTGCCGCACCATAAGGGCTGATGAAAACCTCTGCGATATCCCTGTACTCATCATGTCGGCCAGCCGCGGCCTGGAGCAATCTGCTTTGGATGCCGGCGCCAACGATTTCATCGCAAAACCTTTTGATATGGGGGACATGATTACCCGCGTGAGGACTTATATTAAAGAAAATTAAACAATTTACCTTCATTTTGTATAAATAAAGCTTCAAGGGTTTAAACTTTGAAGCTTTATTGTATCTGTCAAAAACAAATTTATACTCCATTAACGTGAACTCAGCCCTATTTAATTTATTTCCAGTTTATTATTGAATTAGAAGATTAGAATTAAGATGGGTGAATCAGAATTTTAAATGAATTTCCGATTATATAACAACAAAAAATCTCATTTAGTATTGAATATCTTTGAAGATAACCTTACCAGGATAAACTTCCAGCATCCAGCTTCCCTCTTCCAGCCTGCTAATCCGATTTCTACTTTGAACTTACGTTGATTAACCATAAGCCGGCTAAAGCATAGATGTTTATGGATCAGAATTTGAATTCTCCTTATAATACACTAATTTTGTATTTCTAATTTTTTTTGCAGTATGGAGGATTATTTGAAAGGACTGAATGAATCACAATTTGATGCCGTTACCTCGCTTGAAGGGCCATTGATGGTCTTGGCAGGAGCCGGTTCCGGAAAGACGCGTGTTCTTACCATGCGGATTGCCCATCTGATTACCAATGGCGTTGACCCGTTCAATATCCTGGCGTTAACCTTTACCAATAAGGCTGCAAAGGAAATGAAGGAACGTATTGCAAAAGTCGTAGGGCAGAGCAACGCGAGAAGCTTGTGGATGGGAACTTTCCACTCCGTGTTTGCAAGGATCCTGAGAAGTGAAGCGCATTATCTGGGCTATCCTTCCAATTTTACGATTTATGATCAGCAGGATGCCCTCAATGTGATCAAGAAAGTCCTGAAAGACATGAATATCGACGCGGATTTATATAAACCTAAAAAAGTCCAGGCAAGAATTTCCACCTACAAAAATAACCTGATTACGGTAAAAGCTTACTTCAACAATCCGGAATTGCTGGAAGCGGACGAAAAAGCCAATATGAAATTTATCGGGCAGATTTACCAGCGGTATGTAGAGCAGTGTTACAAAAACGGATCGATGGACTTTGATGATTTGCTGCTTAAAACCAATGAGTTGCTGACCCGTTTCCCGGAAGTACTGGCGAAATACCAGGACCGGTTCAGATACATCCTTGTGGATGAGTACCAGGATACCAACCACTCCCAATATCTTATTGTGAAAGCGCTGGCTTCAAAGTTTGAAAATATTTGTGTGGTGGGAGACGATGCCCAGTCGATCTATTCTTTCCGTGGGGCCAATATCTACAACATCTTAAACTTTAAAAAGGATTACCCAGATGCCATTACGGTGGCTTTGGAACAGAATTACCGTTCTACCCAGAACATCGTGAATGCGGCCAATGTCGTGATTGCCAAAAACCTTCAGCAGTTCAAGAAAAATGTATTCAGTGAAAATGAAGAAGGGGAAAAAATTAAAGTGTACCGTTCGCTTTCCGATGCGGATGAAGCCAATTTCGTCGCCGGAAACATTTGGGAAACCCGGAACCGCGAGCAGCGAAAATATAGTGATTTTGCCATTTTATACAGAACCAACTCCCAAACGCGTGCTTTTGAAGATGCGCTGAGGCGTAAAAATATCCCTTACAAAGTATACGGAGGCTTATCCTTTTACCAAAGAAAGGAAGTGAAAGACCTGATTGCCTATTTAAGGCTTCTGGTGAATGAAAACGATTCTGAAGCATTGATGAGAATTATCAATTATCCGGTAAGGGGAATCGGTGAAACCACGCAGAATAAGCTGGTGGTTTTTGCAGATGCCCAGAATGTTTCCGTATCAAAAGTATTGGACAACCTGCCCATGTATGCGCCGCAATTAGGCTTAAACAACGGGGTTTTAAACAAGCTGAACGATTTCTGGTCCATGATCAAAGCCTTTCAGGTATTGCTGAAAACAGAAACGGCCTACAATGTTGCCATGGAAGTGGCCAAACGAAGCGGTTTGATTAAATTCCTGAAAGACGATCAGACGCCGGAGGGAATTTCGAGAGTGGAAAATGTCCAGGAATTGATGAACTCGATGCAGGGATTCATTGAAGAACAGATGCAGCTGGAAGACGGAGATCCGAGCTTACCGAACTTCCTGGAAAACATTGCCTTATCTGCCGATACGCAGGATAAAAATAATGATGACGATATGGTTTCCCTGATGACCATCCACCTTTCAAAAGGACTCGAATTTCCGGTGGTCCACCTGGTAGGTTTGGAAGAAAACCTTTTCCCGAGCTTTATGAGTTCGGCCACGCGGGAAGACCTGGAGGAAGAAAGGCGTTTATTTTATGTGGCCTTAACCAGGGCTGAAAAGCAGGCTTTTTTCTCGTATGCGGTGTCCCGTTTCCAATGGGGGAAAATTACCGATGCGGAACCGTCAAGGTTCCTCAGTGAAATCGACAAAGAATACATCGAATTTGTAAATCCGGCAATTGAGAAACGGTTTATCAACAATTCCGGGATCCGGTCCAATATCTTTGACGAGCATCCTTCGGAATTGAGAAGCTTTAAAAAAGTGGAAAAGAAAACCATTGAAAGATCGGATAGTTCCAAGCCAATTGCAGAACCGAAAAAGCTGAGACCGGTAAGTACCGCAAGAATCGTCAACCCGAGCGGTGCTTCTTCGCAGGATATTGAAGTGGGCGACAAAGTGAGGCACGACCGTTTCGGTATCGGGGAAGTAACCTTCCTGGACGGAACCGATCCGCAGAACATCAAGGCCAAAGTGGTCTTTCAGCATGAAGGCGAAAAAAACCTGATTTTAAAATACGCCAAACTGACGAAGATTTAACTTCTTTTGGATCATATTGATTTTCAATGGTGTACCGGATATCAAATAAATGACAATCATCTGTGAAAATTGGCACAAGCTGTGAGAAATTTTTTAAACCACAAAGGCACAAAAGATATTGAGATTGCTCAATAAAGCTGAATGCTTTATGGTATAAAAAGCACATAAAAGTTTTTAAAAATCTTTGATTTTTAATCTTATGTGTTATAAAATATACGAAAGCCGAAAAATCTCTTTTTGCCTGATGGGTCAAAAAAGCGCTATCATCTGTGGTTAAAATTTTAACACATTAGAAACATGAGAAAGAAGACGAATGCTGTGAAAATATTTTAGAGCACAGAAGAAGAAAATCAAAGATTTTCATGGTAATACTTAGAATATGCATCTTATGGTCTTCCCGTAGGGAATCTGGAGGTGCATCTTTCCATGCGAATCTCTGATACGATGTTGAGATTCCCTTCGGGAATGACAAACAGGGCGTTGAATTTCTGTAAATCTTACTTTACCCTGGCTGTAAGAAAAGACCATCTGGTAGCTTGATTAATTGTCTTGAAGCCAGACTTAGCGGTCTCTTATAAGTAGAACGCCTTTGTGAAGCTTTCAGCAGCACGCAGGAACATTTTCTCCGCGAACTTTGTGTTCAAATCCTGGTAAAAGGGTGACTATTCTCTGTAAAAATCCGTACAAATCTGTGGTTCAAATTCAAATGATTTCAATCCAATAATCAACGGCAAAAAATTGAACTTCTAAAGGAATAGCGAAAGTTCCAAGGGAATTTTGATAGAATAATTAAAGAAATTCCTACAAACAAGCTCTCTTATGCAGTTTGTTTGTCTTTCTGTATGATCTAAACGCAAATCTTTCTACAAGTTCTGATACGATGTCGAGATTCCTGCGGAAATCACAGATTTGACGTAGTCAATAACAAACTGACGGTTGAAATTTTTTAATAAGAAATCATCATCTGTGAAAATCCGTGCCATCTGCGGGAAAGTCAGATTTCGTATCTTAGCCATAAAAGTTTTACAATGAAAAGGATTCTCTTATTTTTAATCATCACTTTATACAGCGTACCTCTGTTTTCTCAGGAATACAGCACCATTCAGAATATTCATTACTACGATGATAAAACAAACAAGTCCGATGCTTACATCAATGAAAGATGCGTGCTGGATATTTATATACCTAAAAACATAAAGAATTTTCCGACTGTGATCTGGTTTCACGGAGGGGGCCTTACAGGCGGGCAGAAGGAAATTCCGGAAGGATTAAAAAATAAAGGAATTGCTGTAATCGGTGTCAGCTACAGGCTTTCTCCAAAAGTGAATGCTCCGAAATACATTGAAGACGCTGCAGCTGCTACGGCCTGGGTTTTTAGAAACATTAAAAATTACGGCGGGAGAGAGGATCTGATTTTTATTTCGGGACATTCAGCCGGCGGATATCTGGCCATTATGGTAGGTTTAAATAAAATGTATCTGAACAAATACGGAATCGATGCCAATCATTTTGCAGGAATTATCCCTTTCAGCGGACAGATGACTTCTCACTTTACCATCAGGAAAGAAAAAGGGATTGATGAACTGGATGCCAGGATCGATGAATACGCACCGCTTCATTTCATCAGGGCCGATGCGCCGCCGTTGCTGCTGATTACAGGAGACCGTGAAAAAGAATTACTGGGAAGATACGAGGAAAATGCTTACATGGCCAGGATGATGAAGCTGAAAGGCCATAAAGAAACCACTCTATACGAGCTGCAGGGCTTCGATCACGGCGGAATGGCCCAGCCTGCGTTTCCGTTGTTAATCAACGAGATTAAAAGAGTAGAGAAGCTGAAAAAATAAAATTTCCATAAGAAATTAAATACTAGCTTTGCAGAATTTATTTTTGCAGAGCTTTTTTATTCTTTTAAAGGTGAATTAAAATATATTCGGTATGGGAATTTTTTACAACAATGCGGTTTGCGATATTTATATAGGAAAAAGTGCGGGGGTCAAAGTAATGCAGGACATCAGAAGCGCCCGGAAAAATGTAAAGATTGTTTCCCCCTATCTTTCGCCCGTTCTCATTAAGGAACTTATTGACCTCCATTCAAGGGGAATTCAGATCAGACTTATCACCAGCGATGAAATCGAGGACTTTTACGGATATGATAAAAATATCCACAAGCTTATTATCCAGCACAAGCAGGTTGATGAAAAAGCAAAGGAAACGAGGGATAGTCTTCTGAGTTTATCGGGAACCCTCCTTTTTGCCATGATCGGACTGAGCGTGGTTTTGTTGCCCCTGATGTATCTTTTAAATAATTTTAAACTGGCATACGGCTTTATCGCTGTTGTGCTGATGTTTTTTGTAAGGGATGCTGTGGTTAAAAAGATAAAAAAGACAAAGGTTTATCATTACACCTACAAACAGCTTTTCCCGTTTAAGGTTTTTGTTTCTCCCAACAGCGGAAATTCTACTCATAAAACCTTTGTTCACAGTAAAATTTACATCATTGATGATGAGATTGCCTATATCGGTTCACTTAACTTTACCAAAAGCGGAATGCGGGATAACCATGAAACCAGAATCAGAACGACCGATCCGGATGCAATCGCCAAGATTATTGAAGAGGTAAAAGACGTTTTTTATCATTCCGGGCTGCCCGAAAGGGATATTCAGTTCTGGGGAAGCCAGCTGTACGACGAGCCGGATAACTAAGGTGAAGGGTGAATTTTGCTTCACGAGTGAATGGTAAATTTTATAACTGAAGTTTAATCAAAAGCACGACTTTTAAAACCTTACCTGCAATTCCCCTCCGAAATTGGAGAGCTGTCGGAAATTCTAAAAGAATTTTTGGCGGGGTGGTTTATCCCTTGGCTAAAGAGCGAACAGTTAATTAATAATGATGAAAATTGACCATTGGCCTGAAAGAATTAACCATCCACAATCCGTGAATGGTTAATTTTATTCCGCAAGTGTTTAGGAAGTCGTAAAATTGACAGGCGCAGCGAATTCACCAGTGACTATTCACCTTTTATCGTTCCACGAGTTCCTTTACCTGTTCTCCGTAAAAATCGGTTTCTGCCTTATTTATTTTCAACAATTGATACCATTTTCTGAAGGCTCCAATGAAGACCACCAGCATGAGGAGCATTGCAATTACCGCTAATGAAGCCAGCAGATACTGTCCTTTGGGTATATAAATTGTGGTTACCTGGATATATCCGGCCCAAAAAGTAATAATCGCCATAAAGACTCCTGGAATGGCCGAACAGAGCGCATATTTCCCACGGTTCAGACGGATAAGCATGGTGGTGCAGACAATCAGTCCGCAGGCAGCCAGAAGCTGGTTGCTGATCCCGAACAGCGGCCAGATGCTGCTTACATTTCCTGTAAAAACAAGATAGCCCCAGGCAAAAGTGAAGACCAGACTGCTGATGATAATCCCGGGCGTCCAGTTTTTATCGTTGAATTTAGGAATAACCGAACCCAGCATTTCCTGTAAAAAGAAACGACCGACTCTTGTTCCTGCATCGATAGCCGTAAGGATAAATACAGCCTCGAACATGATGGCGAAATTATACCAGTAGGCCATCAGCTGATCCATGTAAGGAATTTTATTGAAAATATGCGCCATGCCGACAGCAAGTGATACGGCACCTCCCGTTCTTCCATGAAGATCGATACCTATTTTTTGTGAAAAATAGTCAATATCAACACCATGCAGGGCAGGGTGGGCGGCCAGGAAAGCGTCGTAAGATTCTTTCGGGGTATTGATGGCAAAATAATCTCCGGGCATTAATGTACATGCTGCAATAAGTGCCATCAAAGCCACAAATCCTTCTACCAGCATCGCGCCGTAGCCTACAAAAAGGATTTCCCTTTCTTTATTCAGCATTTTAGGGGTTGTTCCGGTAGCAATTACGGCATGGAATCCTGAAATCGCCCCGCAGGCAATTACAATAAAGATAAACGGCAGCACCGGTCCGCCGATCACAGGCCCTCCGCCGTTTACAAACTGAGTAAGGGCCGGCATCTGTACCGTAGGGTGAATCACGATAACACCAATAGCCAGCATGATGATGGTTCCGATTTTCAGATAGGTTGAAAGATAATCTCTTGGAACGAGAAGCAGCCAAACCGGTAATACCGAAGCCAAAAATCCATATAACGGAATAGCAATGGAGATGGTTGTGATATCCCATGAAAACAGATTGTTCATGGTTTCATTCTGCATCAGGTTGTGCCCGCCGATAATTCCGGCAATCAGCAGAACCCCGCCTAAGATACTGGCAAAAGTCACCGAGTTTTTTCTGTACCGCATAATCAGTCCCATGATGATGGCAATCGGCATGGTGATAATAACGGTAAACAGCGACCAGGAAGCTTCATGCATTGCATTGATGCAGGCTAAAGACAATCCGGCCAGTGTAAGGATAAGAATAAATAAGATAGCAAAACCCGCTACCGTTCCTGTAGTCTTACCGATTTCCTTCGAGGCAATCGTTGCCAGACTTTGTCCTTTGTGGCGCACGGAAGCAAACAGAACCACCATATCATGAACCCCGCCCCCCAGCACGCAGCCGATCAGGATCCACAAAGCTCCGGGAAGATACCCGAATTGTGCTGCCAGAACAGGCCCTACCAAAGGCCCTGCTGCGGCAATGGCAGCAAAGTGGTGGCCGAAAAGGACATTTTTATTGGTGGCCACATAATCTTTACCGTCGGCAAATTCTACGGCCGGAGTGGTATTATGATTATTCAGTTTCAGCACTTTATTAGCCATAAAAATCCCGTAGAAACGGTAGGCGATGGCAAAGATCAGTACGGAAACAAAGACAATGGTTAAGGCATTGATATTATTTAATGAATCCATATCGTACAGTTTTTTTTATGAATAAAATAATTATTGATTAATTTTGTTTTGAATAATTTAACCAAAGGCCAAGTTAATTATTTTTGGCTTATAAAATGACGATATGTATATCAATTTAGCAAATTAGAATATTGTTTAGGTATAGTTTGTTGATATTGATGATACTGGGATTAATTAATATATGAATTAGTTGATGACCGCATTTATCTTTTGCCAAAGGACATCATCAAAATCCGAAAGGGCCAAATTTACATTATCGGCAGCATCGCCCATTCTGATAACCACGAGCTTCCTGCCGGGAACCACATAGATTTTCTGATCATTTTTTCCTAAAGCACAGAACATATCATCCGGTGCATTCGGAATTAGCTTTCCATTGAATGTATACTGGGTTTGCGGAAGATGATAGCTGGATTTTCCGTTCAGCCACCATAAATATGCATAAGCAAGATTGATATTCTGGGAAGTATTGACGGCACTTTGAAAATAAGTGGAGTTGACGATGGAACTACCGTTCCAGCTGCCGTTGTTCAGGGCCATCAGTCCGAAACGGGCCATGCTTCTGGTATTGCTCCAATACACACTGTTGTCGCCGTTCTGGATCCAGCTTCCGGTCATGCCGATTTGATCCCGCAGTTTCGCATTGAAATACTGGGGCCAGGTCTGGCCGGTAGCCGATGCCACCACGTCCTGCAGCTTTACATATACATTATGATACGCCCACCGGGTCCCTGCATCGGCCTTGTACTTTAAATTGGCCGGACTTACATCATCACCCAGGCTATCGTCCAGTCCTGAAGTCATTGTTAAAAGATTCCGGCAGGTAATCAGGTTCTCTTTGGCTAAAGGTGCGCTGGTCCATCCGGTTCCGATGTATGCAGAAACTTTATTGTTGATGTTTAAAAAACCTTCTTGTTCCGCAATGCCTGTTACGGCTGAGGTGAGTGTTTTTCCTGCGCTTGCCCAGTACCAAGGGGTCGAAACACTATGTCCTGAGAAATAATTCTCCATAACGATTCTTCCGTTCTGGAGAACCATAAAGCTTTTGGAATGCTTGGTCTCGAGATAATTCAACAGATCCTGAACTTTATCCTGATGCCATCCCAAAGAAGCCAAAGACTTTGTTTCCCAGGTGTCGCTGTTCGATGGCGGGAAGTACATGGATTCCGGAGAAGCGGGGATTTCGGCCGTTACAGGATTTTCGTCGGAGTTTTCCCCACGGCATCCGCCGGCGATTATGCAAAGCATAAAAACAGAGAGTAGATTTTTTACATTCATAAGAAATTAGTTTGAATTCTGTTTTTTTGATCTTTAAAATCTCATTTGGTTAAAACAAAATGTTAAATAATTACTAATTCTTATAAGTAAAGCGAATTTTTATTTTTTATGAGTGATAATAAACTGTACCATTTCATCAGTAAGCCGGTCCATATAAGCCTTATCTGTTTTTCCAAAACCGTGGACACCGTCTTTTACCACAATCAGGGTGGCTTCGATATTTTGTTTTTTTAGCTTTTTGATCAGCTTCTTAGAATGTTTCAGAGGGGCCACTTTATCTTTATCGCCGTGAAGGATGAAAGTGGGAACTCCGCCTTCCGTATCATTGATGGGTGAAACGGTTTCAAGATAATCGATGGCTTTCCTTTTTTCATCATTGATATCATAACCTGAGATTCCGTAAACCAGTTTTTGCCTGATTTCAACGATCGGCTTGAAAAATAAACCTACAATAGCAACGGGAACTTTGCCTAATCTTGTGTGTAAAAGTTTATTCAGATCCGTAGGCCCGTAATTGTCTACTACATAATTTACCTTTGAAGAATAAGATGAAAGTTCAGGGCTTCCCATATATTCGTTATCGGGAGTATAAGCCGCTAACAGGGATAAATGGGCACCTGAAGAAGCTCCGAAAAAGCCGATATTGTCAGAATCAAAATTGTATTGCTCCGCATTTTTCCGTATCCATCTCACTGCATCTTTCGTATCTTCGATAGGCACAGGAAAGTGTACTGTTTCGCTGACCAGAGTATAATCGATGCTGATTACGGCATAATTCTTTTCTACGAGTTTTAAAATAAAGCTTTCGATATAATTGCCGGCCCTCACGACCTGATCCCCTTTGGCCCAGGCGCCGCCGTGAACATAAATAACCACCGGTAGTTTTCCGGTTGCCGGGTTCTTCGGACGATAGAGATCCAGGGAAACCGGTTTTCCCAGGGAATTGGTTTTATAAACGATATTTTGGGTCAATGCTGTTCTTTCCGGTAGAATTGTACTGGGAGGAAATTTATTTTCCGGAAAATCCTGAGAAAATCCTAAAGTAAATGAAGTAAGGAGGAAAATAAAAAACAGGTTTAAAGAAAACCTGTAAAGTATGCTTTGCTGAAGTTGTTTCATAAATGCTGTGCTGAGAACGTCTGATTTTTCTCTGCAAAAAGGTTATCAAAAGTCTTACCATTCTTAATTCTGACAACAGTTTATCATCCTTTATAAGACGAGTTCATGAAAAAGTTTATCAAATGTTTTTGCAAGATCTTTAGACTTTCCGGGATGGGGTCTTGAAGTCTGTACCGAGGCACTTCTTACGGCCGTCAGCCACCGGAACCGGTCCGGGATGTCGAGAAGGGCAATCGGGCCGCCGTCTTTTTTCCCTTCGGCAATTTTTTTAAAGCTTTCCAGATTTTGGCGTACATCTTCATAATCCAGTTTGCTTCTCATCAGGCGGAACTTATCGGGACAGAGAAAAAAGTCGACTTTGATGAATTTCTCTTTTTTCGAAAACATCACCAGTCCGATATTGAAAAATTCCTCTCTTTCTACTTTTGGGACCAGACGGATCACGGCGTATTCGTAAATTTTATCCTCTTGCATTTTTAGCTTCGTTTAAAAAGATTTCAGAATTCTCCAGTCTTGTCTTCAGGAAGTTAAAATAGACGTCACGTATTTCGTCCGGGCTTTCTTCGGCATCATCCCAATGCAGCCAGTCCTGTGGAATAAGATCCACAATTTCCCTGAAAACGGCGTCATTCAAAACTTCTTTGGCCAGCTTATCGGCTTCGTCGAGTCGGGTAGCCTGAGGAAGCAGAACATGGTCTTTCACATATTTGAAGGGCGTTTTAGCGGCCGTATCGAAATTCTGCCATGAATGGTGGAAGTAAAAAGATGCCCCGTTATCAATGATCCACAATTCTTTATGCCACATCAGCATATTGGTATTTTTAAAGGTACGGTCGATATTGGTGATAAAGGCGTCCAGCCAGACAATTTTTGAGGCCAGAAGCGGATCCACGGAAATGCTGGGATCGTAGGTGATCGATTCCGAAAGATAATGCAGTCCGAGATTCAGCCCTTCGGAATTCTTCAGGAGATCCTGGATTTCCTCATCGGCTTCTGTTCTTCCGAAATCCACATCCAGGTTTACAAAAACAAGTTCGGGAATCTTCAGCCCGAGGGCCTCGGTGATTTTTCCGCCCAGCAGTTCGGAGATCAGCATTTTTACGCCATGTCCTGCGCCGCGGAATTTGAGTACATATTTAAAATCATCATCTGCTTCTGCCAAAGCGGGAAGTGAACCTCCTTCACGAAGCGGCAGGATATAACGCATGACCGTTACCGTTCTTAAGTCCAACATAAAGCAAAAATAAGGTTTTCCTTTGTGTTTCATTCTATTTTTAATATTTTTAAAAGAGAATTGGTTGAAAACCTAATAAATAACGTGAACTCGAAATAAAAATAGGGGTTTCAAAGGCTGGAAGAAGGGAAACTGGATGCCGGAAGTTTCTTCTGTCAATCTATCAATAACAGCCTCAAATATCAAATGATCTTGTTTATACTGCGAAGGAAAAAATCCTTTTTATTTCTGTTTTTTTTACTGGAAATAAATTAAATATCATCAAATTCACGTTAAATAAGTGCTATTTTTTTATTTAGGTTAATGGAATTTAATCGGAATAAAGTATACATGGAATAATAAATTGAATAAAAAGTAAAATATGGGAATTGTAAAAAAGCAGAATATCGTTATTTCAAATCCGGAAACCAGGGATTTCCTTGCTGATGCCTTTTATCCTGAAAACGGAAGCGGGCTGCCGCTGGTTATATTTGTCCATGGCTATAAGGGCTATAAAGACTGGGGCGCCTGGAGCTTAATGGCTGAAAAGTTTGCAGAGGCCGGCTTTTTCTTTGTTAAATTTAATTTTTCGCATAACGGAACTACGGTCAATGATCCGCTGATTTTCGGTGATCTTGAAGCTTTCGGGAATAACAATTACTCCAAAGAACTTTCCGATTTAGGTATGGTCATCGATTATTTTGCTGCAGATCCTGTAGTAGACAAAGATAAAATTGTCCTGATGGGCCACAGCCGGGGAGGAGGGATTTCCATCATCAAAACCTATGAAGATGAACGAATCCATGGGCTGATCACATTGGCCAGCGTGGATACTTTAGACCGGTTTCCGAAAAATGAAGCTTTTGAAAACTGGAAAAATGCAGGGGTCTATTATGTGACGAACGGAAGAACGAAGCAGGAAATGCCGCATTATTACCAGTTCTATGAAGATTATGAAAAAGATATACACCGTTTTGATGTAGAGCGGGCCACCGAAATGGCAAAAGCCCATTTTTTAATCATTCACGGAACCGATGACGAAAGTGTCCCGGTAAAAAATGCCGAGCACCTTCACCTGCTGCACCCGAATTCCGAATTGTATTTAATTGAAAATGCCGATCATACTTTCGGAGCAAAAGAACCGTGGGAACAAGCTGAACTTCCTGCAGACCTTAATAATGCCGTTAAAAAGTGTATAGACTTTTTAAAAGAAAAAATGTAGATGTATAAAAATTGTGGTATTTTTTTTAAGCTATAGATATTTTATTAAAATAAATTCATATCTTGGTGATTAAAATTATCAACCTAAAATCCAGATTATTATGAAATTATTACACCAAGCTCAGAAATTAGAAAGAGAAGCTCAGAAAAACATAATAGGAATGGGACCGACATCTCCTTCCTGTGCGCCGACCGGATGTTATGATCAATCTATCAATAACAGCAATGACCGGTGTTTTATTCTTTCCTGTCCTTCAGTATATGGTTATATGCAAACCGTTAACGGAACCCGTAAGTGCTGTTTCTTTTAGATGGTAAATGTCTTTTAAGCTTTTAAAGTAAATAATAAAGGAGTGAAATTTTTCACTCCTTTGCTTTTATAGTTTACTATTTGATTAACATCTTCCAAGCCTCGTCGATTTTACTTTCCAGCAATAATTCCTGGGCTTGGCGGTGAATATTCTCGTCAGAATGATAGGCTCCTTCAGGCAGTACTTCTACATTGGCCAGCATGCCCAGATCGTTTCCGGTAAAAATGCGGCTGTATCTGATGACTTCCGGCAATTGGTCGAAGCCGATGCCTTTGGTTACCAAAGGTTTCGGAACTTCAAAAAGATTGCTTTCGTTGTTTCTGGAATACCAGTTGCTGCCGAGCCGGGCTACCATATCCAATTTTGCCTGGTCGAGATTTTCGTTTTCATCCAGGTATTCTTCCCGGATGTGGATTTTCTGCACTTCGCAGATCACCAGGTTTCCGGCACCGCCCTGATCGCCTAATGATTTTACCTCAAGAACTTTACATTCAAAGTTTACCGGGCATTCTTCAATCAGTTTTGGCTGTACCAGATCGGCCTCTCTCATGGTCAGTCCGGATTTGATGAATTCGTTGACACCGTCGCCGTATTCGGTGGAAGCCAGCGAAATCTGCTGTACAATCGGGAAATTTACGGTTCCGATGACCACTTCAGGCACTGCCAGCACATTTTCCAACGTATGTTTGGTGGTATTGTCCCGCACCCTCCTGGACGGCGAGAAAATCAGCACCGGCGGCACCGTACTGAACATATTAAAAAAGCTAAACGGCGATAGATTGTTGTTCCCGTCTTTATCAACCGTTGAAGCCAATGCAATCGGGCGCGGTGAAATGGCGGTCTGCATCACTGTCTGCAGCTGTAGGGAGGTTATCTCTGATGGAATGAGTGTTTTCATATTTTTTAACCACAAAAGTCACAAAAGTTTTTTTAGTGAATCAACCTGTTGTTTTAAAGATCAAAAAAGCATATCGTAATATTTATTTACAAAGGTTTCCTGGCCTTGATGATACAGGTTTTTCACATTAAAATTAACCAATATTCCTTTCGGTTTTTTCATTAAATTAATATAGTTTAAAATCTGGGCACGGTGAATTTCATTCAGGTCCGCTACCGCTTTTATTTCGACGACGATTAAATCTTCCACTAAAAAATCACAAAAGAAATCACAGGCAATTTCTCTTCCTTTATAAATCACAGGAACTTTGAATTCGGATTTAAAACTTATATTTCTTAACCTGAACTCTTCTTCCAGACATTTATGATATACACTTTCCAACAAGCCTGCTCCTAAAATTTTATGAACCTCGATACAAGCTCCATTAATTTTATAAGTTAAATCCGTAAGATAAGATTGGGTAATCATAGTTTTTTAAGATCATAAAAGATTTAAATTATTCAATTTAACATATTAAAGATTAAGTGCTTTGAAAATTATGTGAACTTTTCAATATAAATTCTTTTTCTTTATACTATTCGCAATTATTATCTTTTGTGACTTTTGTGGTTAACGTTATTTGGTTGGGATAATTTTACCGGAAACTTCGCCGAAGCCTACTCTTATACCGTCTTTTTCAGCCCAGGCTTTCATGGTAACGGTATCGTTGTCGTTGATGAATTTTCTTTCTTCCCCGTTGTTTAGCTGAATCGGATTCTGGCCTCTCCAGGTAAGCTCCAGCATGGATCCGAAAGATTTTGGGTCGCTTCCGGAAATAGTTCCGCTGGCATACATATCACCAACTTCCACATTACAGCCGTTTACCGTGTGGTGGGCAAGTTGCTGGGTCATGTTCCAGTACATGTGTTTGTAGTTGCTTTCGGAAATCAGGTTGTGCTCACCGTTTTCAGGCTGAATGTAAACCTCAAGATTGATATCGTAATTTTTGTCGCCTTCAAATTTCAGGTAGTCCAGTACTTCAGGATCCTGTTTTGGGGAAGCGGTTCTGAAAGGCTCCAGCGCTTCCAGGGTTACCACCCACGGAGAAACGGAAGAACCGAAATTTTTGGCAAGGAACGGCCCAAGCGGAACATATTCCCACGACTGGATATCTCTTGCAGACCAGTCGTTGAAGACTACCATGCCGAAAATCGCATCTTCCGCCTCTTTAGTGGAAATGCTTTCTCCCATCTCAGTATTTTTATTGATGATAAAGGCCATTTCCAACTCGAAATCCAGCTGTTTGCAAGGCCCAAACACCGGCTGATCGGCATCTGCAGGCTTCATCTGACCTTTCGGACGGTTGATCTCCGTACCTGAAACCACAATGGAAGAAGCTCTTCCGTGGTAACCTACCGGAAGGTGTTTCCAGTTTGGCAGTAAAGCGTTGGCCGGATCCCTGAACATTTTTCCTACATTGGTGGCGTGCTCGATGCTGCTGTAAAAATCCGTATAGTTCGGAATGTGTACCGGCATCATCATTTTTACCTGATCCAGGTCGTAGAAAGCATCCTCAATGGTTTTTTCATCTTTTGACAGGATGGAATCTTCCTGAAGAAGTTCCTGGATTTTTTTCCTTACCGCGTTGGTTACCTGTTTTCCGAGTTCGATAAATTCATTTAAAGTATAAGCTTCAAAAATGTTATCCTCAAGACCTTCGATGTCTTCAAAATAGGCCAGGTCGTATAAAGTAGCCAGGTCGATCACCTGATCCCCGATTCTTGTACAGCAGGCGATAAATTCTTTGTTGAACACGGCTACCCCGAAAGGAATGTTGTGTATGGAAAAATCTGAATCTGCTGCGTATTCTACAAATGATTTCATAAGCTTATAATTTTAATTTGGTTTACTGTATGTATTTTGATTGGATGATAACACAAATTACACAATTTCTGCCTTAAATGAAGGATGGCCATTGCGGTTTGTGAAATATTTAAGACAGTTGTATTTCTTAAAGCTGCCGGAAAGAAGATTCAAAAAAACTTCCTGATAGACGATACTCAAGCGAATAAGTAACTGCTATTTTTTAGATTTGACTTTTGAGAAGGATTCCTCATCGATCCATCGGTCCCGGGTATTGATGTCGATCAGGTAAAGGATATTATCCTGACGGGTCAGGAGTAAAGTTTTGGCTACCGGCACCGGAACTTTCTTGTTTTCAAGCATATCGGCCCTCAGCGAAATGATGTTTTTTCTGCTTCTTACGACATCCCCTGCAAATACGTTGGAACTGCTTTCCCCGGTTGCTTTATCATCAAAAACCTCGACATACGTGACTTTGTTTCCTTTGATGACAATAAAATCCCGCTCGGTGTGGTCGGCTTCATCTTTTACGAAAACAAACTTTTTATTGTCGATGTTTACATCTTCCAGGTTCTGGTTGATGCCCTTTCTTTCCTCAAGACGCTTGATGATTTGGTCGATAGAATTGTACTGGGCTTTTATGCCGGCTGTGGCTGCAAAAAACACCATGCCGATAAATAATTTTCTCATATGTGTAGGCTGTATAAAAAAGTTTTGCCAGGATTCTACATCCTGACAAAACGCTGTATGATTGTAAAATTAAAGATTTCCTCTTTTTTCCTGCTCTCTTTCCAGGGCTTCAAACAAAGCTTTGAAGTTTCCTGCACCGAAGCTCTGTGCACCATGTCTCTCGATAATTTCAAAGAAAAGGGTAGGGCGGTCTTCTACCGGCTTTGTGAAGATCTGCAACAGGTATCCTTCTTCGTCATGATCGATCAGGATTCCCAGATCCTGAAGCTTTTTAAGATCTTCATCAATGTGGCCCACTCTTTCAGGAACCATATCGTAATACGCTTCCGGCGGAGCAGAAAGGAATTCCACACCACGTTTCTTCAGTTCGGTTACGGTATGGATGATGTCTTTTGTTGCAACGGCGATGTGCTGTACCCCTTCACCTTCGTAGAAATCCAGGTATTCTTCCACTTGGGATTTCTTTTTACCTTCGGCAGGTTCGTTGATCGGGAATTTGGCAAATCCGTTTCCGTTGGACATTACTTTAGACATTAAAGCGGAATATTCGGTATTGATCTGCTTGTCGTCGAAAGAAAGGATGTTTACAAATCCCATTACTTTCTCATACCATTCAACGGTAGGAACCATCCGATCCCAGTCTACATTTCCTACACAGTGGTCAACATACAAAAGTCCGGCTTCTTCAGGTTGGTAAGCGCTTTCCCACTTTTCGTAACCCGGCATAAAGGCACCGTTGTAGTTTTTCCTTTCCACAAACATATGTACCGTTTCTCCGTAGGTATAGATTCCGGACATTCTTACTTCACCGTGCTCATCCGTTAAGGTAACCGGTTCCAGATAAGGCTTTCCGCCTCTTTTGGTGGTTTCTTCAAAAGCGGAATACGCATCATCTACCCAAAGGGCCAGGATTTTTACCCCGTCACCGTGTTTTTTTACGTGTTCGTTGATTGGGGAATCCGATTTCAGTCCCGTAGTAAGCACCAATCTTATTTTTCCCTGCTGAAGAACATAAGACGCACGGTCTCTCACGCCTGTTTCAGGTCCTGCATACGCTACAGACTGAAACCCGAAAGCAGTCTTGTAGTAGTGTGCTGCCTGCTTGGCATTCCCTACATAAAACTCAATATAATCGGTACCGTTGATCGGCAAAAAATTCTCTGCCTGAGCAATCTTTTCGGCAAATGTAAGTGTTGACATATTCTATTTTTACTTTTAAATTTATGCTTGCAAATTACGAATTTATCGTTAATACGGAAAATATATACAAACAAACGTTAGGTAACTTGTAAAGATGCTTTATGACCCTGAAATTCGGCCTTTAAAAATCTCTTGATTATGGAAGATAAGGAAGAACAGAGCTGTTCCGTTTTAACACATAAGGCGCATAAGATTTAGATTTGAAAAACGGCGCATATTTCAGATCACAGAAGAAGAAAATCAAAGATTTTCAATGGAGTTGTACTTCAGGTGGCTGAGCGGAGCAGAACCTATGCATCACTTGTGTTGCATTTAGCCTTAAAAATTTTACCACAAAAGTCACAAAAGTCCATTATCCTGCATAATAAAGTTTAATAAACGGATGCTGAATAAGCACTCAAAAGCTCCTAAAAATCTTTGATTTTTATCTCATGTGCTCTAAAATGTTTTCAAAGCAGGAAACTTATCTCATGTCTCTGATGTGTCAGAATATCTGTGTAAATCTGTACGCATTCGGGAGATAAACTATACCAGTTACAACTTAAACCGTTCGTAAGCCGCTTTCTCCAGCATTTCCCGGTCGTCCGGATGTGCGATGCTGATAAGCTCCTGAGCCCGCTGCTTCAAGTTTTTTCCATAAAGGTAAGCGGTTCCGTACTCGGTAACCACCCAGTGGATGTGGCCTCTGGTAGTAACCACACCGGCTCCCTGTTTCAGGAAAGGAACGATCCTGGAAACGCCTCTTTTCGTTCTGGAAGTAATAGCAATGATCGGTTTTCCGTCTTCGCTCAGGGCAGCTCCTCTCATGAAATCCATCTGTCCGCCGATCCCGCTGTACTGCATGGTTCCGATAGAGTCGGCACAGACCTGGCCGGTAAGATCGATTTCGATGGCTGAATTGATCGCTACCATCTTTTTGTTCCGCATGATGTTGATCGGGAAATTTACGTCGCTGACATCCTTAAAAGCAAAAACCGTATTGTCATCTACATAATCATACAGCCTTCTCGTGCCGAAGCAGAAACTGGTGATGGTTTTATTGTCGTTGTAGCCTTTGTATTTGTTGTTGATGACATCATTCTGGATCAGATCAATTACACCGTCGCTCAGCATTTCCGTGTGGATTCCCAGGTCTTTATGGTTATGCAGGCATTTCAATACCGCGTCCGGAATGGTTCCGATTCCCATTTGCAGGGTAGATCTGTCGTCGATCAGCTCTGCTACGTTTTTTCCCACTTCCATTTCTTCAGGACCTACTTTGGATCCGTAATCTACGGTCGGAAGTTCTTCTTCATGCCATACCAGTTTATTGATCTTGCTGATATGGATCATCCCATCGCCATGGGTTCTCGGCATCAGCGGATTAACGATCGCCACAATGATTTTTGCGGTATCTACCGCGGCCCGGGCAACATCCACAGAAGTTCCCAACGTACAGAATCCGTGCTTGTCGGGAGGAGAAACGGTAATCAGGGCCACATCCAGCGGCAGGATGTTCTTTCTGAACAGGATTGGGATTTCGCTAAGGAAGACCGGTACAAAATCCCCTCTTTCGGAATTAACGGCATCCCGCACCGGCGAGGAAACAAATAATGAGTTGACAAAAAACTTTCCGGCATATTCCGGCTTGGCAATTTCCACATTTCCCTGCTGGGTAATGGAAACCATTTCTACGTTATCGAGGCGGTGTGACTGTCTTGCCAGTTCGTCGATCAAGTAATTCGGGGTACAGGCGCTCCCGTGAAAAAAAACACGGTTTCCGCTTTTGATGGTATAGATGGCTTCTTCTGCACTGATGTATTGATCCATAATTAGATTTGGTTTGGATTACAGAGGTTTTTCTTTTCTTTAAAGATAGTCCATATTGTTTGGATAAGAAATAAGCAGGGAGAGATTTTTGTCATGTTTTGTCAGAATTCGACATAAAAAAGGATTAAATGCGTCACACTTAATCCTCTGTTTGTATCAATGATAAATCTCATAGTTTTTAAAAACCTATGAGATTTATGAGTACTTGTATTTATTCCTGAAGACGGTCTTTCAAAGTAGGATCTTCCTCTTCCAGCCACGATGTTTTGTAAGAAGGATCTTCCACTTTTAAGGCTTCTTCCGTAATTTTCAGCGGGCGGAACGGATCGACCATCACGGCATATTCTTCTGTAAATTTCTTTCCGATGCTGCGTTCCATTGCTCCGGGGTGCGGGCCATGAACGATTCCTCCCGGGTGCAGGGTAAAATCCATCAGGTCGATATGGTTACGGCTCATGAAATCCCCTTCGGTGTAGAACAGCACTTCATCAGAATCGATGTTGGAATGGTTGTAAGGAGCCGGGATCGCCTGCGGATGGTAATCATACATCCTTGCACAGAACGAGCATACCACAAAGTTATGGGCCTCAAAAGTCTGGTGAACCGGCGGCGGTTGGTGGATCCTTCCCGTAATCGGTTCGAAATTCTTAATGTTGAATTTATAAGGATAAAAATACCCATCCCAGCCTACAACATCAAACGGATGGGTGGCATAAATAAAATCCGTGATCTGGTTTTCCTTTTTCACCTTAATTACAAATTCCCCTTTTTCATCTTTCGGGGCTTTGTAAGTTGGCGCGACAATATCTCTTTCGCAGAACGGCGAATGTTCCAGCAGCTGACCGAACTCATTCCGGTACCGTTTCGGCGTATAAATCGGCGAGTGGCTTTCCACGATAAAGAAAACCGTATCTTCCGACTGCAGCTCAATCTGGTAAATGGTCCCTCTCGGAATGATGAGGTAGTCGCCGACAGTAAATTCGAGGTCTCCGACAAATGTCTTCAGGGTCCCGTTTCCGTTGTGGACAAACAAAAGTTCGTCGCACTCGGCATTCTTATAAAAATAATCCATGGATTTTCGTGGCTTCGACAATCCCATTTTCAGGTCGTTGTTCACCATCAGGAACTTGCGGCTGTCCAGCACATCGTCTTCCGGGCTTACATTCATCCCCTTGAACATTCTCGGGGTCACATTTTTATCAACGGCAATCTTCGGCAACACATCTTTCGGTTCCCCGATGGATTTGATCTGCGTAGGGCGGTGGATGTGGTACAGCAAAGAGGAAATTCCGTGGAATCCTTCCGTCCCGAACAGCTGCTCGTAATAGAATTTATCTTCCGGAGACTTAAAAACCGTATGCCTTTTTGGTGGGATATTTCCCGACTGATGATATCTCATTTTACTTTTATATGTGGATTCTCAAATGTAATAATTTTTAATGAAACGGAAAGAGGATTTGTTTAATCGTAAGGGTTGGCATGGTTTATTAAAATAAAAGGGACATGATAAATCTATTGTCAATGCAAAGTTCGCTGAGATGAATTGAAATCAGAATGGATTTTTATCCAAGGCACTTGTTTAAGCAGATGATTGATATAGGTTAATAATAGTCCGGGTGTATATTTGCTCCATAGGAGCAATATCTGTGTAGAAAAGGAAATTTTCAGGCAGTCAGCACGCCGGAGGTGTGCTATTGTACCAAGCTGATCTGCTGTGGTAAGAGATAGAACTCCGCCGGAATTCAATTCTATTTGCTGCTCTTGTCTTTCTACACACAGATATTATTCCTACGGAATATTCAGATGATTCTTTGATAAATTTTGCATTAAAGACACATTCACGGTTAGCAATTGACCATCCACTATCTGCTTTTGTGACCGATTCTGCCTAATGTTAAGGTATAGTATTAAGATAAATAATCAGCTTTTTGAATAGTTTCTAATAAAAATTAAACATACATATACCTGCTCCATAGGAGCAATATCTGTGTAGAAAAGAAGATTTTCAGGCAGTCAGCACGCCGGAGGTGTGCTATTGTATCAGGCTGATCTGCTGCATCAAGAGATAGAACTCCGCTGGAGTTCAATTTTATTTACTATACTTTTCTTGCTACACAGATATTATTCCTGCAGAATATTCAGATGATTCTTTGATAAATTTTTGCATTAAAGACACATTCACCGTTAGCAATTGACCATCCACTATCTACTTTTGTAACCGATTTTGCCTACTGTTAAGGAAAGATCCTTACAGATATAGTATTAAGATAAATAATCATCTTTTTGAATAGTTCCTAATAAAATTAAACATACATATACCTGCTCCATCGGAGCAACATCTGTGTAGAAAAGGAGATTTTCAGGCAGTCAGCACGCCGGAGGTGTGCTATTGTATCAGGCTAATCTGCTGCATCAAGAGATAGAACTCCGCTAGAATTCTATTTTATTTACTATACTTTTCTTGCTACACAGATATTATTCCTGCGGAATATTTAAATATCCTTTCACAAATATATCTAAAGCAGATTCACATTGACCATTCACCGGCTGGCTGCCTTAATGAATAAAATGTATCATGCTAAGCTTGCTTAAATACCTTTGCGATCGAAATTTTTGCTTAATCACAATCAGAAAAAACCTTTTCGAACATCATGTTAAAAATAAACAACCAGCCTCTTAGATGAATTTCAAAATAAAGTTTTTCTTTTAAAAAATAATTGTTAGTTTTGACTAACAATTTTAATTATATGAAACGAATACTATTTTCTATCGTTCTGTTTTCGTCATTCTGTTTCTCTCAGGAAATCGATAGCCTGGGTGTAAACCGACCTTCCAATGCCGATTCAGCTACCATTTCAAAGAAAAAAGAAATGAAAACGAAGGATATTGATGATGTCGTGATTACCGGGACCCTAAAGCCGGTCAGCCGGTCCAAAAGTCCGGTAGCGGTAGAAATTTACAGTCAGAAATTCTTTCAGAAAAACCCGACACCGAATATTTTTGAATCCATTGCCATGGTGAATGGGGTAAAACCCCAGCTCAACTGTTCGGTCTGTAATACGGGTGACATCCACATTAATGGTCTGGAAGGGCCTTACACCATGATTCTGATTGACGGAATGCCGATCGTCAGTTCACTTTCCACGGTTTATGGATTGAGTGGGATCCCGAACAGCCTTGTCGACAGGATTGAGGTGGTGAAAGGCCCTGCTTCATCCATCTATGGTTCCGAAGCGATGGGCGGTGTAATCAACATCATTACCAAAAATGCCCTGACTGCTCCGAAATTCAGCGTCGATCTGATGACTACGACCTGGAACGAAAACAATGTGGACCTTTCCACAAAATTTAATTTAGGCAAAAAAGCAGCTTCATTATTAAGCCTGAATTATTTCAACGCGACCCAAAGGTTCGATGAAAACCATGACAATTTTACAGACGGCGCTTTACAGAACCGGATTTCACTCTTCAACAAATGGGATTTTCAGCGGAAGGAAAACCGGCAGGCCAGCTTTGCGTTAAGGTATCTGTACGAAGACCGTTTCGGCGGGCAAATGCAGTGGAACAAATCGTACCGCGGCAGTGATCAGGTGTACGGAGAAAGCATTTATACCAACCGGGTAGAAGCATTCGGGATATATCAGTGGCCATTGAAGGAGAACATCATCACTCAGTTCTCCTATAACTTCCATGACCAGAATTCTTTTTATGGGAATAATCCTTTCCTGGCAAGCCAGAAGGTCGCTTTTATGCAGACCTACTGGAATAAAAAGCTGGGAAGCCACGACCTGATTTCAGGCATTACCTTTAAAAGAACATTCTATGATGATAATACACCGGGCACCTTATCAGCCGACGGTTTCACAAACGAACCGATGAAGTCGCCGATTCTCGGGGCTTCTATCCAGGACCAGTGGGAAATCAATGAAAAGAATACTTTGTTGCTGGGATACCGGTTGGATTACGATAAGATCCACCATGCCGTTCACTCACCCCGTTTTGCCTGGAAGTTTTCTCCGAATCCTTACCATACGCTGCGGTTCAATTTCGGGACGGGATTCCGGGTGGTGAACCTGTTTACGGAAGACCATGCGGCACTCACGGGTTCGCGGGAAGTGGTTATTCAATCTAATCTGAAACCGGAAAGATCCGTGAACGGAAACCTGAATTACATCTGGAAAATTCCGGCAGGCGACCGGCTGATCAATCTGGATGCTTCGGCTTTCTATACCTATTTCAGCAATAAAATTGTCGGGGATTTCGATACCGATCCGGGGAAAATCATTTATGACAACCTTCACGGATATGGAATTTCACGGGGCGCTTCTTTAAATGTGGATTACAGTTTCGGTTTTCCGCTGAGTATTAATTTAGGCGTGACGTATCTTGATGTTTATCAGAAATTTGATGGCGAAAGAGAAAAATCGCAACAGCTGCATGCCCCGAAATGGAGCGGAACCTACGCCCTGACGTACCGTTTTCCAAATGATCTGACGGTCGATTTTACCGGTCAGTTCTACGGACCCATGCGCCTGCCGGTTCTCCCCAACGATTACCGCCCGGAATATTCTCCCTGGTATTCCCTTGCCAACATCCAGGTTTCCAAAAGTTTCAGGTCCGGGTTTGAAGTGTACTGCGGCATCAAAAACCTTTTTAATTTTACCCCGACAGATCCGCTGATGCGCCCGTTTGATCCGTTCGACCGTACGGTGAATGATCCGGTAACGAACCCGAACGGCTATACCTTTGATACAACGTACGGCTATGCGCCGATGCAAAAGATCAGAGGATTTCTGGGCGTGAAATATACTTTGAAATAGATGAATTAAACTTTAACCGAAGAATATTAACTACAAATCGAAGATTCGATGAAGTCAAAGTCATAAAAGCTTTCTGACACATAAGTCACATAAGATTTTAATTTAAAGTATTGCGTATAGTTTTAGATCACATAAGAGGAAAATCAAAGATTTTCAGTTCGGTCACGGTGGCTGAGCGAAGCCGAAGCCACGGAGGAGTAACATACATTGAAGAAACTATAACCACAAAAGCCACAAAAGCTTTTTAACATATGCGCCACATTAGATTTTAAGTTTACGGTGTTGCGCATATTCTTAGAACACAGAAGAAGAAAATCAAGATTTTAAAATGGACTGAACTTAACTTACGGCCAACGGTTGAGGTTCTGGAAACTCCAGGTGGCTGAGCGGAGCCGAAAGCCCCTGCCGGCATTCACCATCCTTCTTCCATCTTTACAAAGTCAAAAAAGATAATATGAAATCAATAAGCCTCTTTTTAGTGATAATTCCGCTATTCTGTCTTTCCCAGCTCAGGACCATCAGCTTTGCAGATTGGGAAACCAAACAGCAGCAGGAACCCAGGCCGACTGTTATTCATGTGTATACCGATTGGTGTCCGGTCTGTAAGATTGAACAATTTAAAATGAATAAAGATCGACAGCTTCTGGAATTCATTAATGACAAGTTTTATTTTATTCCGTTTGAAGCGGAAAAAATGACGGAAACCATCAGGTTTCAGGGGAGAACATTTCGTTACCTTCCGAACGGCAATTCCGGGATTCATGAACTGGCTTTGACATTATCAAGGAACAAAAGCCGGCCGGTGTATCCGCTGTGGATCATTTTAGACAAAAATCAGAATCTCATCGAATACCATGAAGGCATTTTTCTGCCTGAAGAATTGAAGAAAAAGCTGTTGGAAATCCCGGGTTTGTGAAACAGTTAATTTTTTCTCCCGCAGATTGGGGTGATTACACAGATTTATTTTATCGCAAGGTTAAACAAAGAATGGATTCATCCGAATGTATATAAGATAAACAAAGGCGTTTGACTTAGCCAGGTAATACAAGGGAATTTTCACTTTGTATTTCCTAAGTAAGCGGAAGCGGCTTTGTTTAGCCTAAAAATCGCCAGCAGAATGTTCAGAAGCTTTTGTCTGGCTTTGCGATTAATAAATTTAGCAGACCAATAAACTTAAGATGTAATTTTCTCCCGCAGATTGGGGTGATTGCGCAGGTTTTAATTTATCGCGAGGTTAAACAAAGAATGGATTCATCCGAATGTATATAAAATAAACAAAGGCGTTTGACTTAGCCAGGTAATACAAGGGAATTTTCACTTTGTATTTCCTAAATAAGCGTAGCGGCTTTGTTTAGCCTAAAAATCAGCAGCAGAAAGTTCAGAAGCCTTTGTCTGGCTTTGCGATAATTAATTTTTATCCAGCCACAGGTTCACAAGGTGAGGATGGCTCTTCACCCACAATTTTGCTGTTTTTTCCTTATCCTTGCTGTATTCCATTTTCGTTAAAAGATCGGTCATGTCTGCATTGGTGTAATGCATGTTGGAGAAGAATTTTGCCAGTTCCGGGTGGTCTTTCGCAAAACTTTTCCGGCTGTAGGTTTTAATCTGCTCTGCTTCGCCGAATGTTTTTTCAGGGTCTTCCAGGAATTTCAGCTTCATTTTCCCAAACATCCAGTGCGGCTGCCATCCGGATACGACAATCCATTGTTTTTGCCGGATCGCGTTCTGAAGCTCCGTAATCATGGCAATTGTAGAAGAATTTACCTGGCGGTAATCCAACTGATAATGCTGAATGGCTTTATCGGTAGCCGACGTAATCCCGGCTCCTCTTTCAATACCAATGATCCTGTGGTTGAACCTATCTCGATACCGGTTCAATTCTGCGATGGAATTCACCGGAACATAATCCGGTACGACCAGGCCGATGCGGCCGGCATCGTAATTCGTTCCGAGCGCTTTCAGATCGGGGAACCGGCTGACTTTTGAGGCGTGGGTGTAAGGCAGCCAGACACCCATGAAAAGATCGGTGTCTTCATTATTCATCGATGCCAGAATCATATCGGTAGAAGCTTTCTGGATGATCACATGATAGCCCTGTTCATCAAGGATGGTTTTGGCAACGTATGTCATCGCAACATCTTCCGCCCAGCCGTCTACCATGCCGATGGTGATGTATTTTGAGCTTTTTAACTGCTTACAGGAAATCAGCATGCCTGCGATAACGGTTAAAAAAACGGGTATTAAATATCTTAAATGTTTCATTCTACTTTTTTTTCTTTACAAATCCCTGGGTTATACGGTCGAGGATGATGGCTAAAATCACGACGGATAATCCGCTTTCAAATCCCAGTCCGATATCCAGGTTGTTGATTCCTTCCAGTACTTTTTCTCCCAGTCCGCCGGCGGCAATCATTCCCGCAATTACCACCATGGAAAGTGATAACAAGATGGTCTGGTTCACGCCTGCCAGAATGGTCTGCATGGCCAGAGGAAGTTCAACTTTAAATAAAATCTGGCGGTTGGTGGCTCCGAAAGCCCTTGCCGCTTCCACAATATCCTTCGGCACCGAATCGATTCCCAACGTCGTTAAACGTACCGCAGGCGGCATGGCGAAAATGATCGTGGCAAAAGCACCCGGCACTTTACCGATGCTGAAGAACAGTACGGCCGGAATCAGGTAGACGAAGGCGGGCATCGTCTGCATAAGGTCGAGCATCGGGCGGATCACCTTTGCCGCCAGATTGTTTTTTGCGGCCCAGATTCCCAGCGGAACCGAAAGGAGAAGCGCCGTAAGCGTAGCCACAAAAATGAGGGCGAGGGTTTCCATCGTTTCTTTCCAGAATCCCATCAGGAAGATTAGGGTCAGTCCACCTGCAGTCATTAAAGCTGTTCCTTTGCCGGACTTCCACCAGGCAAGTAAGGTGAAAAGAAGGATGATGATGTAAAATGGCGTGTGGGTCAGCAGCCATTCGATTCCGAGAATGGAAGCATTGCCGATGTGTTTAATGATGTCAAAAAATGGTTTGGCATTATCGGTGAGCCAGTTGACGGCCGTCTCCACATATTGCCCGATATCTATAATTTTATGCATGATGTTATTGGTTGTTTGCGATTTCTTTTAATTCGATGATTTCCTCTTTGTTGAACCTCGTGGCTTCAATCACCAATGACAGCTGCGTCACCAGGCCCAGGAATTTATTGTTTCCGTCCACCACGGCAATCGAGGATTTGCTTCCCGAAATCAACGGCAGCATTTCTTCCACCGTCGCTTCCGGAAATACCGACGGGACATTGCTGTTGATCACCGATTCCACGGTCGGTTCTTTTTTTCTGGCGATCTGCAGAATGTCGTCCAGCTTCACAAATCCAAGAAAGGTGTTCTGGAAATCTACCACTGGCAGGTTTTCCAAACCGGTGGTCCTCATTTTCCGCAGGGCACCTTCCGGGCCGTCTTTTCTGAACCGTACTACAGTAGGTTTATCAAACATTAAAGATTTTGCCGTGATGATGCTTTTCCGGTCTACCTTTTCAACGAATGCTTTCACATAATCGCTGGCCGGATTGGTGAGAATGTCTTCGGTGGTACCGATCTGTTCAATCACCCCGTCTTTCATAATCACGATACGGTCGCCGATCTTGATGGCTTCATCCAAATCGTGGGTAATAAAGACAATGGTTTTCTGAAGCGTGCCCTGAAGTTCCAGCATCTGGTCCTGCATTTCCGATTTGATCAGCGGATCCAAAGCTGAAAAGGCTTCGTCCATCAGCAGGACTTCAGGATCATTGGCCAAAGCTCTTGCCAGGCCGACCCGTTGCTGCATCCCTCCGGAAAGCTGTGACGGATACTGGTTTTCAAAACCGTTCAGCCCGACAATATCCAGGGCCTTCTGTGCTTTTTCCTCGCGGGAAACTTTGTCTTCACCGCGGATTTCCAGTCCGAAGGCAGCATTGCTCAAAACCGTATGATGGGGCAGGAGGCCGAATTTCTGGAACACCATGCTCATTTCCGTCCGCCGTACTTCCAGCAGGTCTTTATTATTTTTGTCGGTAATATTATCGTCATTGATATAAACCTTTCCGGAAGTCGGCTCGTTCAGCCGGTTCAGGCAACGTAAAAGGGTAGATTTTCCGCTTCCCGACAATCCCATGATCACAAAAAATTCCCCTTCATAAATTTCAAAATTCGCTTTGTTGATCCCGACGGTGCAGCCGGTTTTTTCAAGGATTTCTTTTTTGGAAAAGCCTTTGTCGAGAAGTTCCAGGGCTTTCTCCTTGTTTTTGCCGAAGATAATCGTGAGATCCTCGACTTTAAGTTTTACTTTCCTTTTATTTTCAATTGTATTCATATCAGATGTTTGTATTTAGCATAGATTTAAAAGTTTTGAATTAAACGTTTAATCTATTGTGAAATTTTATCCCTTGAATAGTACCCTATGAAAGGTGGGTTGCAACCTTAATGTCAATGACGGTATAAAGCTGATGCTTATATACGGTTACAGATTTTACTTCTTAAAGAAGATCAGAAAAGAGTATTTTCTTTTTAACAGATGTCATTATCGTTTAAAATAATGATCAGATAGGTGTACTACACAACTGGAATTTCTACATTTTGACAAAATGCAGGCCAACATAAAAGCGTTGCTTTGTAAATGATTGACTCTGCAAATTTACGAAAATTATATTAAATGGATTTTTCGGAATATAAAATATTGAATTTTAATGCTTTATGAAATTGGTGAATTGCTGTCTGAATAATGATCAATGAGAGATATAAAATAGTTTGCTTTTGATTTACTAAATCAGTGTAGCCGTTTAATTATTTTGTACTTCATATAAAGGCAATTATCAATAGGAACGGGTTTTAACCCGTTTTGATCTGCGCGATTTAAGGTCGGCTTTAGCCAAAATTTACCTAATCCTAAGTTCTATATTTTTAACGCAAAGTTTTTATTTTCTTAATGCATAATTCAAGGGAATAAAGAATGAATCAGCAAGCTGATTGAAGAAGCTGTATGTTCGCTTCGCGCAGCAGATTTATCTGCCTTCGCCTTCTTGAAATAATGCGTACAATAATTTTTCTTTGCGTTTAAATATTGGTAATCTCTCTTGTATTTAATTTAAAGGGAATTATCAATAGGAACGGGTTTTAATCCGTTCTAACGCGTGTAAATTAAAATGGCTTTAGCCAAAATTTACCTAATCCTAAGTTCTATATTTTTAACGCAAAGTTTTTATTTTCCTGATGCGTAATTTAAGAGAGCAAAGAATGAATCAGCAAGCTGATTGAAGAAGCTGTACGTTCGCTTCGCGCAGCAGATTTATCTGCCTTCGCCTTCTTGAAATAATGCGTACAATAATTTTTCTTTGCGTTTAAATATTGGTAATCTCTCTTGTACTTCATATAAAGGGAATTATCAATAGGAACGGGTTTTAACCCGTTCCGATCTGCGCGATTTAAAGTC
>JAAIGF010199179.1_pt1 | contig 36214 bp, 47 predicted proteins | sample 6487441 | NCBI WGS metagenome assembly JAAIGF01 (sample SAMN13974129, study PRJNA590717) | phyllosphere metagenome | biome: pepper field; feature: multiple bacterial spot infested pepper fields; material: pepper leaves; isolation source: leaves from pepper fields | host: Capsicum annuum ...
CACTGAACCCAACTTCGACCCGTCCTTGCGAAGATAGTTGGCAATGGAGTCGGCATAACGCCGATAGTCACCCTGCGTGTCGATAGCCAGTTCTTTGAACTCCAACGACTCGTGGAAGCGATCAAAGATATAGCGCAACGTGCCGCGCGTGCCTTTGCCCGCACGTTCCTCGACGATTCCATGCAATTCCGATAGACGAGCTCCAGCGTAGGCCACGGTTTGCTTTCGTGTGGCTCCGCCTTCTGGATGCGGTTCGACGACGTACCATCGTCCATCTTCCCAATACAGGCCGCGCGGGAGCGCGGCCTGGTCAATATGGGCTGGTATGAGCGGATTAAATTTTCGCTTGCGGCCTCTTGCCATTACATAAGCTCCTGTTCTGTATCCATCTCGATAGCGTTGTCTTGCTGCAAGCCCAATGCGGCATTGAGCGCATCTAGCGTTGTCCAAATTCCCCCTCGACCGTCATACCTGTAACGGATGCCCTGATCGTTGGCCCAGCGCACCACGGTCGCTGCACGCGGGGAGGGGCCAATTGGCGCGCATAGGCGCCGCAGGTCCTCAAATGTAAGCACCCCACTACTCATGCACCTTGCTCCTTGGCCCACTCCCGCCTGTGCCTCCATTGCTCGCGCATTTCCTCGACGAGCAAGTCAGCAGCGGCGTAGCCGCGCTGAGTAGCGATGCGGAGCCGAAGCTCTTGCACCTTGGCTGCATCCGTGTAGCCCTGCCGTAGCCAGTGACGCGCCTCGCAAGCCCTACGGAACCCTTCCACTTTTGCGCCATCGATCATCGCTGACGCGTGCCGGTGAATCGCAGGCCGAGCTGCACAACGTTATGGGCGCACGGCCGGGGCTCACGAGGCGTGCGGATGCGATGCGCACGCCGCCATTCGGTCATGGCCAACTCGAAGCTGGGATGCTTCTGCGTGCGCCTACACACGCACTCGATGAAATGCCCGCCGCCGGCCTCGGGGCGGCGGGCGTCGAGCATGTGACGAGCCAGGTGGCCGCTCGTGCACGGCGGTAGAGGACTGTCGTGGTCGACCTGACGTTGGGTCACGGTACCTCCAGGCGCAGCACGCGCTCGGCGTCCCGAAGATGTTGCGCGGTGTCGGAGTCGATCCGGTCCAACGCTTGGGCGATGGTGTAGCCCATTTCGGCCAGCCAGTCGTGGCGATTCAGCACCAGAGCGGCTGTGAGCGCCTCCCCGGTGGACAAGGGGCCAGGCTCTCCCAAACGCGCTGCGGCGCGCGCAATCTCGATCGTGCGCTGCAGGTTCATGGCTGCGTCCTCCACGCGTCGCCGAGCTGGGCACGTGCTTCCTCGACACGCATGAGGCGCAAGCCCCAGCGCACCGACCAGGTGCGGGCCTGCTGCTCGTTGCAGGTCAGGATCAGCTGCCCGGAAGACTCCAGGCGATCAGCGCGGACCGCGAACAACAGATCGTCCAGCTCGATGACCTCCTGCAGGCCGAGCTTTTGACACAGAGCCTCGGCGTTGAGCGATTTGCAGCTGCCCTGCGGGCCGAGAAGAATGACCGACTCAGCCATGAGCAGCCTCCCGCCGCACAGCCATGCGGGTGCGGCGACGCAGGCGCTGCGGCACCTGTCCAACGGCCAGGCCCGTCTGGGTGAGGCGCGGGCGGCGCGTTGTCCACAGCTTGTAGATCAACGCGCCACCGGCCGCCGGCGCAAGGACCATCACCAGGGCAAGCAACTCAACCATGGGCAACCTCCCGTGCGGCCTGCGCAACCGCAGCTGCAGCAGCTGCAGTCGGCCTGCGGGGCAACATGTTGGCCAGGTCAAAAGGGAAATCTAGGCCGTCCATGAACTCGGCCAACTCCGTGCTGATGCGGTCTTCCGCCGTGGTCCACAAGCGGGGGCCGTCGATGAGCTTCCAGCCAGTACCGGTGCCGCGACGCCGCTCCCAGGACTGACGCACCTGGCGAAGCGGTCCCATGTTCAGGACGGCAGTGACCACGACCGCCCCATGTGTGACGTGCATGGTGATGGTCGCTGAGCAGTCGCCCATGCTGCGATCGTAGGCGACGCCGGCCGGCGTGCTAGCCTCCGCGTTAGGTCCGGTGCCCAAAGCCCGCGAACGTGCTGCCGCGGCTGGACGTGTTCCAGTTTGCTGTTGCATATCGACTCTCCAAGGTTGCGTTGGTGGAGGGCCTTGGGGCGGTGTTACAGCACCGCCCGCCGGCCCGCTGAAACGGGGTTAGATCAGGTCGACGCCAGATGGCGGATTGCTGGGGTCAGGCTCGCGCATGCGCTGTGCGCCATTGAGGACATCCAGCAGCTCGTGGCGAATGTATTCGGCCACTGCTGCTGGTCCGTCGTGATTGATGCCTGCTTCGATCGCGATATCGTTGGTCAGCGCGGCAAGCAATGCGGCCGCGTGGTACGCGCGCCATAGGCGGTATTGCTCTTCTTCGCTGATCGAGAAATCAGCGTCTTCCGGCAGCTGTGCGTGTGGGCGAGCGGCGTCCATTAAGCCACCTCCAATGCGGGCATGCGCTCGATCACCCACTCCAGCAGCGCTGCGGCGTCGGCTTCCGGCATGACCACGTGCAACGAGCCGATGACCAGGCCAGTGCCGTCATTGACCAGGAACAACTCGCAAGCGTCTTCAATTACGCTGCAGGCGAACATGACCGGCGCGCGATCATGCAGGCCATCTGCATACAGTTCGGCCAGCACGTCGGTCTTTCGTATCTGCAGAAGCAGGTAGACGCCTGGGGCCACACGCAAGGCCTTGTGCATGTCGCGCCGGCTCACTGGCGTACCTCGGCCAGATCGGCATTGATGCTGGAAATGGCGGCCTCAACGTCGGCCAAGGTCAGGGCCTCGGGCGCTTTGCCCATGGCCTGCAGCTTCGCCTGCAGGGCGAGCCAGGCGGTGTGGTTCCAGTCGAGGGTGTTGGCGATCAGGCCGAAGTAATGGGCGATCTGACGCGCGGCGTTGGCCGGCGCTTCTTGAGCGTCGTAGGGCATGGTGGATTCCTTGAGTTGACTGGAATCCGCCACTGCCGAGGCTAATCGGAGGTGGCGGACGGCACGGGTTAGCCTTACCGGACTCAAGGAACCGGCGGGCCTTGCGGCCCCCACGTACCGCCCGCCATAGAACTGGCAGGCAAGCGCCCGAGCAAACGCAGGGCGACAAAAAAGCGCCTTGCATCGATCGATGGGCGCTGGTGCGCCTTGAGATATCAGGAGGCTAATCCCGGTCGCCGATTTTGCGGCGACGCGGTAATAGTTGCTCCGCTCCCGGTCGGAAGTCAACGAAAATTTCTCAAAATTTCCCACATGTGCGAGCGCTCTCATTTGGCAAACACCCAGCACTTCACGGTGGTGCCGACGCCGGTCAGATCGTCCTTGAGGACGGCGCTATTGACGGCCACGTTCGCGCCGATGAACTTGTGCCGGCGCGAATCTCCGAGCAGCGCACGCAGCACCTTGAGATCGGGCACGGCCTGGCTGAACTGCGCGGCCCGCGCCGCGAAGTGATTGAGGTTGATCGCGATGCGCTGCGCGTCGCGGCTATGGTTGACGACGGCCTTACCGTGGCCGGTGGCCTCGAGGTATTCGTAGACCTCCCAGAACTCGTTGACCATCGCGTGGTCGGCGCTGATCGCCTTCTGCCGTTCCAGGGCCATGTCCAACAACGCGAGCCGCGTCTGCTCGACCATATCGTCAGGGATTGTGATGACCAGGCGCAGGCAGTCGAACAGCGCCAGCATCTGCGCGTGGTTCTTGATGACGCGTTCAAGGCGCAGATCCTGCTGCGCGCGCAGCTTGGCCTCGAAGACCTTCACCCGCTCGGCGAACAGATCGAGGATGGCGCGTTCCTGACGAATGGCGCGCACAAGGAAGTGGCTGACTTCTTCGACCTGCAGCGCGTTGAGATTGTCGGCCGCGATGCGGCTTTCGGTGGTGACCTGGGGCCGTTTGAAGTGCAGCTTCACGATGCGCGTGAGGATCGCCTCGCTGGCGTCCACCGCAGCGTTTTGGGTGATGACGATCGTGCCGCGAAACGGCGGCTCGTAGGTCTCGTTGCCGCCGTTGCGCACGCCACGTGTTGCCAGGGTGCCGCCGCCGAAAAAGTCCTTCAGCTCATCCCACTCGAACGTCTTTGAATGAGCCTTGTCTGGCTCGCTGCGATCTGCTTCCAGCAGGACCACGGGCATGCCGGACACCTGGCCCATGGCGCGTGCGCGGCCAGCCTTGGACGACTTGGCCGGGTCGAAGCCCTCGTAGTCGGAGCGGCCCAGCAGCTTCCACAGGAACGTCAGCAGCGTGGTCTTGCCGGCGCCGGCTTCACCGGTGGCTTCGAGGAATGGGAAGCTCTTGTGGCCGGCGCGGATCTGCTCGGCGAACAACGAGCCAAACCAGAACGTCATGGCGACCATGCCGTGCGTCCCGAAGCACTGCCACAGCCACGGCAGCCAATCTGCGCGGAACGCGTCGGCGTCGCGCTGGATCTCCAATCGGATGGACTTCTGAGTGGTCTTCAAGCGCAGCTTGTCGAACTCGAAGTAGTCCTCTTCGTTGGCGGTCACCAAGTCGCCATCGCGCACGGCCATATCGCCGAGCAGATAGGCACGATGCTCCTTGCTGTAACCAACGAAGTCGATGGCGTCCACCGTCTTGATCGCCTCGGTCTGCTCTTCGATCAGGCGGTCCAGCTGGTGGCCGGTACCGGTGAACATGGCACCGGCGGCCAGGGAGATCAGGCGCTTCTTGAACTCGGAGGCGCTCGCGACATGGCCACCTGTAAAGGTGCCCTTTACGCTGGGTCCGTCGTGCGGAAAATCGACGCGGAAGTAGTACCAGCTTTCGTCAGTGACCTCCTGACGCTGGAAATACAGCGCTTCCGGGTAGCAGTTGGCGATCTTCTGGACGGAGCACGCGGCGCGCTTGATCTTCTTCAGATCCTCGGCCGCAACCTCATCGCCGTCGTCAGCATCGATGTCGCCCAGCTTCTCCTTGCGCAGCTTGTCGAAGCGCTGTGTATCGAAATCGAACCAGTACAGGCGAGAGCGGTAGTCCAGCCAGAAGTCGTTGCGCCCGTCGTGCTCGAACATCAGCAGGCCTTTATCCACGGCCGAGCGAGCCACAAGCAGGTCGCCCTGGTAGCGGGCTTCGTTGACGTCGTTGTCCCATTGCTTGGGATCATCGGACGCGATAGCGCGCAGATGCAGGTCGTTCCAGTCGGTCTTCTTGCCGTCGCGCTGGACGATCTGCGCGGCCCGCGAGTCGAAGCCCAGCGCCGCTGCGCGCTTGATGTGCTTATGCGTGTACGCACGGGCGCCCGGCTCGTTGTCCAGCGCCCACACGAGCGTCGGAAGATGGGCCATGCGTGCCTTTGCCAGCTCGCGTAGCGATTCTTCCGGAAATGCGTTGGAGGACATGGCCGACACTGCGCACATGCCGTGCTGCAGGAGCGCGATCGCATCAAAGATGCCCTCGACGATCCATACCTCGCGCACCGTCTGCATGGCTTTGAGCGCGGCAGGCGCGGCCCACCAGACGCCCGCATAGCTCTGGCCTGGCGCAAAGCGCGCCTTCTGCTTGCCGAAGCGGTGCGGGCGATCGATCAGGCGCTCCCACCAGCCGCCTTTGACCAGCGGAAAACGAACCGTCGCGGTACCGGCGCTGATCTTGCGATCGTAATGGCTGTCCTGGGTGTAAAGACCTTTCAGCGGAGCCAGGTCGAAACCACGGGAGAACTGCAGGTAGGCATCGGCCGCAGCATTTGGAGCCGCAGCCGTTGGCTGGAAGCGCTTGGACCAGTCGTCGAACAGGTCGTCGTACAGATCCTTGACGTGCAGTTCGCGCCCACACTTGGATTGGCGGCCACACTTCACCACCCATGGCTTGAGATGGTTGGTGTAGAGCTCTTTCTTGCTGCACGACGGGCACTTGCCACCGCGCATGTACTCGGTACCGCTCCGGTGCTTGAGTCCGTAATCCCGCTCTAGTCGGGACAGCACCTGTTGCCGCAGATCCTCTTGCATCGAACTTCCTTAGACGCCGAGCCAGCGCCGAGGCGCGTGCGGAGAGGGGGCGTTGTCGATCACGACATAAGCGCCGCCGGCACGGCGGTGCGCATCAACTGCGGCAGCGAGCAGGCGTGCCTCTTCGTGCTTGGCGTGCGGCGCGATGCGCTGCGGCACGTTGCTGGCCGCATCAACGAATCGCGGCTCCTGTGCGGTGAACCAGCTGTTGGCATGCCTCACGAGCCGACCTCGGTGTTTGTGTGTTGGAAATCGAATAAAGCGGTGGCGGCATCGGTCAGCACGACCAGGCGCTCGTCGAAGACGTCAGCGGTGGCAAGTCCATCGCGCATGAGCGCGGCAACCACAACCGCGCCGAAGCGCTGATCCGTGTCAGGCGCGGCATTGCGGCCGATGTAGCCGTGTTCGGTCTTCACCAGGCCGCGGTGGATGCGCGCAACTTCCAGGCAAAGCTTCGCCGTGGGCGGCAGTGCCGCCCAATCAATGGTCTTTCGCATTCGGGTTACCTCAGAGGTGAGGGAAGAACGGCTCGCCGCCCATGGGGATCAAGTCCAGCTGGCGGTCGCCCAGCGACTCGCGGTAGGCCTGCAACGCTTGGGCGCGCTGATAGGCAGGTGTCGGTGGAAGTTCGCTGTGTGCGGTGGGTACGCCGCTGGGGCTGGCAATACCCGTCAACTCCGAATGGCCCGTGTAGGTTGCGCCACACATGGGGTTTTCACAGACATACGAGTCGTGCCGCAGGAACTTATGTGCAAGGACGCTGGTGCGTTTGATGAGCCTTGCACTGCATGCCTCGCAGCGAAAAACGATCTTTTTCCGACCGAACATTCTCACCCCCTTGAGCTCTTGGCGGTTGGGATTTCTGTGGCACTATTGGGTGGTGCCTTGAGGCCCAGGGCGATCGCCGCCTTGTGGGACTCGCCGTATTTGCCTTGAGAACGGCCGCGAAGCAGGTCATGCACGACCGACCGATCCACGCCGTTCTGCCTAGCGAATGCCGAGACCGTGATGCCATTTGCTTCAAGCCACTGTCGCGCCTGTTCCGGGCTGCGAGGCGTGAACTGCTGCATCTGGCTCTTCGGGGGCATGTGGCGGTTCCGTTTGCTTTTAGGAATTTTGTGGACTTAACTCAACATTGTCAAGTAAGGGAATGCCCGTATGACTGTAGGGAAACGCCTTAAGGAAGAACGCAAGCGCCTTGGCCTTACCCAGGAAGAGATGGCCTTGCAGTTCGGCCTGACCCGATACGCGCAACTGAACTTCGAGAAGGACATCAACCTGCCCGGCGGAGCGTATCTACTGGCCGCGCTGGACCGTGGTGTTGATGTCATGTACGTGTTGTCCGGACATCGGGCGCAGTTAGACCTCGCCGACAGGCGACTGCTGTCTGCGTTCAAGGATGCGTCACCGGCTGCTCGCAGTGCTGTGCTGGCTGCATTGGGCTTGGTAAGCGATGCCTCGTCCTTCAATACAGGTGCCGGCCCGGTACTGTCGTTCGACAATAGTGACGTGGGCCAAGCGGTTTCGACGACAGCGATCGTGGATCAAAGCAACATGCAGATTGTTGTTGGTGGACGCAAAAAAAAGAGCAAGTGATCAGCATCGCGATTGGGCAGCTGCTCGTAAGAAATTTGCCGTTATCGGCTATACCTGCGTGAACTGTAGAGCTTGCTAGCTCGCAAAGAAAAAGCCGCCGGTTTGAACGGCGGCTTTTTGGTGTCGGCGCGAGGCTCCATGCGATCAATTTGCCATCATCCTGACAGCACGATATGACCAGACATCCAAGCCAATGATGGCGCAATTCCTAGACTTTGGTGTGTAGGAAAAGTCCTTGTCACCATGACGGCGTCGAACCAGGCTGAGTTAAGAGTTCGTTATCCCGATAGACTCATCCGCAATAACGGGAGATGCCATCTTTGACTTAGGTGGTACACAGCTGTACGTGTGGTCGACAGGAGCTGTCTTTACTCCATCAGCGTCCTCGAGCCAGCGCCTGTATACAAAAGTGCCAGCAGTTGTTTTACCCGTGCAGCTAATTTGGAAAGTAAGTGGAGAGCTCACTACATTCACAGTACGGGTGCCACCCGAGCAACTCCAGCCGCTTTGACAGCTAACAACTTCAAAATACATTTTGACTGGAAAGGCGGGGTTTCCCGAATAATTTATTTTGTAGTCAAAAGGGGTGCCAATAGGCCCCGAGACAGTTGGAATTGAGTCAATTTTAAAGGGGGCGCACTCTTTTCCCTCCTTATACAACTTGACACCTTTGGCCATCCCTTTGCTAGCCAATGTTCTGAACTTTGTGTTTTGCAAGGCTATGGCATCTGCCGCATTGGTGTGAAATCCTACCTCGATAATGGTAGATGGGTAGTTGGCGACTCTGTTCTCGCCTTTATCCTCACCGCGGGGTGCAGTATCAACATCCCATTGCTCATACGCCGCGTCCGAGTTGATAATTTCTTTCATTGAGCAAACGACTTTTGAAGTCAACAGTTTGCTTTGCTCGGAGAACGGATGGTTTGGCTGATAGAAACCAATTGTTCCTCTAATTTTCCCACTGTTTTCCGCGTTCGTGTGGATGTTAAGGCCGTAACTAGCCTTTAGATAATTTCCATAGAGTGGTCTGGAACGAATATCCTCATTCTTTTCACGCTCGACGCTTGTCTTGTCATTCGGTATTGATGCCCAAATTTTCGACTGGTCAGGTAGTAGATCCATTAAATAATACTTGGCTGAAACCTCCCACCAAGGTTTTCCTGAAGGAGTGTGTATAGCAGTAGATTCGCTGCGAACTAGTGCGGTATTAACCTGTGACCCATTTGCAGTCAGAGCGCTGTTTACCGCAGTAGCATATCCGGGCGTTGTTTTGTCTTCCAGCATCCCGTTCTTAGCGTCTCGCTGATAGCTCCACTCGGAGTTCGTCCCAATGTGCTTTATGTATAATCCGTGCCCGGCAGCTAATAAAAGGAGCGGGAGAGGGTCCTCGGCAGGCCGGATTAGTTCAGCTTTTTTTTTTCAGAGCCGGGCTCTGGGTGGTAGAAATAAATACTTTTGCCGCCGTACGTGCATTCATATTCAGTGACGCTGACTTCGCCACGCAGCAGATAGCGAGCCGTGGTTGCGAAACTGCTGCACTGTTCTTCAGAGTCAGCACCCGCCGTGTCAGGAACAGCATCCCTACCAAGCTCAATTGTGAGTTTGCTCTTTGTTGAAGACAAGTGAGCCTTAACGTCAAACATCTTTTGGCCAGGTAGTTTTGTAGTCTTGCTGGCTTGTGAACGCAGTTGCTTTGTCAGCGACTCTTCAACTGAACTTCGATCGATTGCAGAAAGGCTGGTGGTGGCGACTCCATCACTCTTTGTCTCACTCGCACTAGCTTGAGAGGTGATGAATAGGCAAGTAGCAATAGCAAGCCCTGACAAATTCAATTCCAATGACGATTTCATTCTCTTACTCCGTGAGAAATTCCTAGATAGAACACGGCTTGCTCAAATTTTGTGCTAGCCGAGCCTCGGATCCACCCCAGTCCGAGCGTATACGACGCAATATTTCTTGTCCATCACACATTTTGTAACGTCCTCAGCGTTCGAAGTTGGCGTCAAGGGTCAAAGATGTGGTGAAGCCCATGCTGTCCATCACGTGTGTTGCAGTTGCGATCAACCACCGTTGCCTATCAATTTCTTGTTTGAAGCCGATGAGCTTTAGGCTCTGCTCCGGCGATAGCTCCGCTTGACCTATAGCAAGCTTGAAATCGAACTTCGCCAGTCCGCGTTTCACCCGCTCCAGCTCCGCGTGCGCATGCTGGCGTGCCGTTGCCTCATCGGCATAGGACTCCCGCAGGCGCTTGGCGTTGTCGTCCGTGCCTACCAGCACCGACTGCCGCCGCGCTTTGCCTTTGTCCACCCAATACGCGCGTACACCGGTGTAGGCATCCCGGTCGGCAACCGAATAGCGATGTTGGTCGCCGTCGCGCCGCGTCAGTGTGACGGCGGGCAGGGGTTTGCCAGTCGCCGTGGTGCCGGCGCCGATGGGGGCAAACACCAACGCGCCTCCCTTCACCGTTGCCACTGCATCGAAGCGTTGGCCCAGGCTGGTCAGCAAATTCATGTCGCTTTCGTTGGCCTGGTCAAGGTGCGGCAGCTTGATCTTTGCCAGTGATTCTGCGACGCGCGGCGTCAGACCATGTTCGCCGGCCAGCGTATTGAGCACTGCCCCCAGCGTGGTGTTGTGCCAGCTGCGCTCGCGCCGTGTGCGCACATTGGCGGTCAGATCTGCGCTACGCGCACGCACGGTGATGACATCAGGCGCGCCGCTGTACTCCACCTCGTCCACGATGAAGGAGCCTTTGTCGACTAGGCCGGTGGCTTTCCAGCCCAGCGCCACGGCCAGGCGCACACCACGCTTGGGCAGCGCTATCTTGCCGTCGTGGTCGTGGATGCGCAGATCCAGTTGGTCGGCTTCGCCGCCTCGGCATTCGGTGAGGGTGAGATCGAGCAGGCGCGGTGCGATGCGCTCGGTGAGGTCGATGCCATCGAGCACCACGCGCCACTGCGGAATCGAGTAGCTCATGCGGCGTTCGCCTCTGGCGTAACGTCGTCGGTGCGGCGCAGGCTCAGCTGGAACTCGATCCGTCGGGGCGTGCCGTCCTCGAAGAAAAGCGAGGCAGTTTCGTTGATCGACAGCAGCAGATACGGCCCGTAGACCACGCCTGCGCCATCCACCAGCGGTAGCGGCTCACCATCGGCCGCAAGCTGGCGCAGCGTGTCCAGCGACGCGCGTGTGCCAGTGAGTTCGGGAGCGATCAGACCAGACAGGTCGATGCTGTCATCGCCTGGGCCGAGGAACTGGCTGGCTGGCCGTGCGCCGACGCGCTCGCTGGTGGCATGACGCCAACTCATCTGCCGCTGCAGCTGCAGGAACGCGGCGCTGTCGAGAGAAAACACGAAGGTGCCGTAGGACATCATCATTGGGGTGGATCCTCAGTCGTCGCGCAGGCTGGAGCGGCGGGTGGCCGCCGTGCGCCGCTCGCGCTCTTCGATCTGGCGGGCGACTTCGCGCGCCAGGGCGTTGGCATCCATACCGGGTGCGGCATGGACGTGGATGACGAAGCTGTTGCCGCCTGCAGGCGCGCTGGCGGCGCGCACAGGGGCCGACAGCGGCGCCCGGCTGTCGATCGCCGCCACCGGCGCTGTGGCCGTCGCCAGGGCCAGGCCTGCGCCCACGGCACGCATCCGGTCGCCAAGCGCCATGACGGCCTGCACAGGCGCGCCCTGGCCGCGCTGCAGGCCCACCGTGAGGCCCTGCATGGTGTAGTCGCCCAGCTGGGCGAACACGCGCGAGGGGCTGTGGATACCCAGCAGGCCCTTGAAGCGATCGACCACGCCGGTGCCGACGCTGGCGATCGCATCGCCGGCCGCGCCGAGCTTGGAACGGATGCCCTGGACAAGGCCGCTGATCATGTCGGCGCCAGCCTGCAGCATCCGGGCCGGCCAGTTGGCCAGCTGCAGATTGATGCCTGCCCACAGCTGCAGCAGCCCCTGGCGGATGCGATCGCCGTTGCCGGTGAACACGCCCACGATCAGCGACCACGTGCCCTGGACGGTTTGCCATACGCCGCCGAGGATCTGCTTGACTACCGGCAGCACGAACACAAACGCCTGCACCAGCCAGCCGATCGCCTTGACCGCCAGCTGCAGCTGGGTGACCAGCACTGCCCCCAGGATCTGCCCGTAGCCGCGACCGGCCTGCGTTGCACCCTGCAACTGCGCGGTGGTGGCCTCGAAGGGCGTCAGCAGCTGCTTGACCCATGCCCAGGCCTGACCCATCGCTGCGGCCACGGTGTCCCACACCGGCGCCAGTGGCGCGAGCGCGGCCTTCAGCTCGGCGAGGACCGGCGCGGCGACATCGACGATGCCTTGCCAGACGCCAACGGCGAAGGCCTTGATCGGCCCCCAGTACTTCCACACCAGCAGCGCCACGGCAGCGACGGCCGCGCCGATGGCCAGCACCGGCAGGCTGACGCCGCCGAGCAGTGGCAGCAGCAGGCGGGCGCCATTGGCGAGCATCGGCAGCACTCGGCCGCCGAACGCCAGCCCCTGCCGCAGCAGCGCACCAAAGCCGCCACCGCCCGATAGCAGCGCGACGGCGCCGTGGATCTGCGAGAACGCTATCGCGGCGACACCACCGGCGACCAGCAGCCCGCCCAGGATGGTGAGCAACGCCGCGCCTCCGATGACGACCTTGGCGATCGCACCCACCAGCGCAGGATTGGCGCGGATCCAGGTTGTGACCTGGCCAACCACGGCAGCGGTGCGCTCGGTCAGTTCCTTGAACTGCGGCAGCAGGGTCTGGCCGATCGATTGCGACACCACCACAGCGGTGTTCTTCAGCAGCTGCAGCGAGTTGGCCGAGGTGGCCACTCGCGATGCGTACTCAGCCGACATCGAGCCGCCGTAGCGTTGCGCATCGGCGACCTTGGCGAAGTTGCCCTGCAGCAGCTCCAGATTGGTCAGCAGCGGCGCGATCGCACCGATCGACTCGCGGCCGAACAGCTGCGTCATGGTCGCGGCCTGCTCGGCCTTGGGCAGTGCGCGCAGCTTCTGCAGCACTGACATGATGGCCCCGCCGGCATCCTTCTGCATGACCTGGGCCATGGCCGTGGCCTTGATGCCCAGCTTGTCAAAGGCCTCGCGCTGGCTCTTGGTGGCCGACTCGCCCGAGGCCAGGGTGAGCAGCATGTTCTTGATGCCGGTGGCCGAGACCTCCGACTCGATACCCATGCCGGCGACGGTGGCGCCCAGCGCAGCCAGCGGTCCGCTCTGCAGACCGGCGACCTCGCCCAGGGCGCCAATGCGGTTCACCACTGCGCTGATCTTGTTGACGCTGGCCGGGCCGGTGTTGCCGAGATAGTTGATCTTGTCGGCCAGCACGACGACCTCATCCTGGCCCATCCGGAAAGCGGTGCGCCAGGTGGCCATGGTCTGGCCGGCTTCCTCGGCGCTGCTGTCGAATGCCACGCCCATCTTGGCCGCGTCCTCGGCGAAGCGAACCAGTTCCTGGCGCGGGATAGCGGCCTGGCCGGCGGCTGCCACGATCTTGGCAATCTCGGCCGGCAGCATGGGCAGTCGCATCGAGAGGTTCTCGACATCGCGACCCATCTGCAGGAACTGCTGCGGCGTTTTGAAGTCCACGACCTTGCGCACGTCGGCCATGGCCGACTCAAACTCCATCGCATCGCTGATCGGCAGCACCGAGGCGCGCAAGGCGCGCTGGCCGGCGAAGGCCATGCCGGCGCCGTAGGCGCTCGCCTGCAGGCCAGCGCTTTGGATCCGGGCGCTGCGGCGCTGGGCAGCGTCAATTGCCACCAGGCGCTGCTGCTGGGCGCGCATGGCGGTGGTGGTGCTCTCGATCTCGCCGCGCAAACGGCGCTCATGCGTGACCAGCTCGCGGGTGCTGATTCCGGCCGTCTCCAGGCGACCACGCAGGCGCTGCAGGCCGGCCTCCTGCGCACCGTGTGCGGTCTTGAGTTCCCGTGCGGTGCGCACGGCACGCTCGAACTCGGCATTCATGGCAGCGGTGGGCGTGCTGGTGGCCTTGATCTGTTGGGCAAGCGTGCGTACCGATTGCCGCTGCGCATCGAGCGCGGCCTTGGCGCGCTGTGCCAGCGCGACCTGCTCGCGATAGGCGCCGATGTCGCGGTGCTGGCTGTTGAGTTGGCGCAGCGCGTCGCGCTGGTTGCGCAGTGCGGTGGCGACGCCGCGGCTACCGCTCAGCACGCGCCGGAACGGACCGGTGGCGCGGTCGACGGCGGCCAGGATGACCTGCAGGCGCAGATTGTCGGAGGCCGCCATTTAGGCGGCCTCGTGGTTCGGGTAGGGCATCATTCGGCTCCGCTTCGCAGGCGGGCACGCTCGCGCCACGCCGTGAGTTCGTGCAGCGACCAGCCGTCCATCTCAGACGGAGGCCAGTGGAAGATGGCCGCGATGTCGGCCATCGCATCCTCTACGCAGTCGGGAAGTCCGCTTCCCTCTGTGCCTTCGGCAAGAAAAAAACCTGTACCTCCTGACCTACCGCCAGCAGGTCCGCCGGATCCATCGCATTGACGTCGGCGGTGGTCAGCGTGGGCGAAGAGATTCGCGGCAGCAGCGTCGCCAGCGCGGTGACATCCAGCTGCAGCACGTCGGTGAGCTTGAGGCCGCGCAGCTCACCCGCACCAGGCTTGCGCACCTTGAGGTCGGTGATGGTCTGTTCGCCGCGCGTGATCGGCTGGTCGAGGGAAATGGCTGGGGAAAAGGTCGGGGTCATCGGAAGGTCTCAGGGCGAAGGCCTGGCGGCGCCAGGCCGGAAGGGTCAGGCGCCAATAGCGCGGCGTTGGGCGGCGAGCAGATCCACGCCGTTGACGATCTCGGTCATGTTCACGAAATCGATCTCGATCACAGTGGCGCCGTTGATGCTCAGCTTGTAATAGCTGGCCGAGGTCTTGACCGAAAACTCGGTGTCATCGCCGGACTTGCCGGTGCCTGGATCAATCTCGCTGTGACGGCCGCGCACGACCACTTCCACCGCATCCACCTCGGTGGCGTCGTCGCGCTGGTAGGCGCCGGCAAAGCGCAGCTGCACGGCGTTGTGAGTGGTGGCGCCGTACTGATTGAGCACACCACGCATCAGGCCGCCGCACTTCCATTCGAGCTCGATCTTCTCCTGCCCGAAGTCGATATCGACCGGGCCATTCATGCCGCCGCCGCGGTATTCCTCCATCTTGCGGGACAGCGTGGGCAGCTTCACTTCGACCACTTGGCCGAGATAGCTCTCACCGTCGTTGAACAGGTTGAGCGCCTTGAGTTTCTTGGGCAACGCCATGGGGTTCTCCGGGAATCAGATCGGGTGCGTTACGCGTTGACGCGTTCGGCGAAGTCGGCCAGGTAGCTGGTGGTGATCTTCTGGTACAGCTGCAGGTTCTCCAGCGGCGGCACGGGCGTGTAGTCGTAGTCGATGCGCAGCGCGCCATCGGCTAGTGTGGTGGCGCTGTTGACCGAGCCGTCGTACCAGGCGTTGGCATCGATCAAATAGCCGGACGACTTCAGGTCGCGGAACTTGGCGTTGATCGTTTCCAGCAGGTCTTTGACCAGCGAGGGATGCATCGGCTTGTCGACGTAGAACGCCACGCCCTCGGCGATGGTGTCGGCCAGGATTTGCGCGGTTCGCGTGGCCGTCTCGAACGCGAACATGCTGTCCTCGGCGCACGTGCGCGATCCCCAGAAGCGTTGCCCGTTGAAGGTCACCAACGTGGTGATGTCGCCTTCGTTGAGCACGCCGGCATCGGTGGCGGGATCCTGCAGATCCCAATGCACATCTTTCGAGATGCCGGTGACGCCAGCCACTGGCACGTTGGACAGGCTCTTGTGCCAGCCCTGCTCGGTGTCGATCTTGGCGCGTAGGCCGAGCGCACGTGCGGTGGCATACGCCGCCTTCGTGGTGCTGGTGGCGGTATCGAAGGCCAGGAAGTCCGGCCAGATCATAATCAGCTCGCGATCGCCGAACTGGCCGCGATACGTGACCGCCTCGGCCACGGTATCGGCGACGGGGCGCACATACGCCATTGCGCGCAGCTTCCTGGCGACAGTCGCTAGCGCCTTGGCCACCTCCAGCGTGTCCAGACCCGGGGCGCCCAGGATGCGTGGGCGCACGCCCAGCTGTGCCTGCGCGGAGAGCAAGGCATACAGGCCGGTGTAGCCGCTGGACTTCGGCTCGCCGATCACGTTGGCGGTGGTCTTGGCCGCATCTGCGTCTTCGGCCACACGCACGACGATGGTCACCGGGTTGGTCTGGTCGGCGATGCCCTGCAGCGCGGCGCGCAGCGTACCCTTGATGCCAGCGCTGGCGACAGCACCCAGCACATCGGTGATCAGCACCGCCTTGTTCAGCGGGAAGATTTTCTCATCCGCATCAGAAGCCGTGGCGACCAGGCCGACGACAGCGGTTGAGACGGTGCGGATGGTGCGCGTGCCCGCGCTGACTTCGATGACGCGAACGCCGTGGTGGTAGGCAGTGGACATAGATTCCTCGATCAGGACGAGCGGAAGCGGAGCGGGATGGTCATGCGCGAGCGCGCATTGGCGGGGGCGACGTCAGTGCGTTCGCCTTCGATCGTCAGCACGAAGCTGCCAGGCGCATCACCGATGACCAGGTCGACGCGGGTCAGGCGCAGGCGCGGCTCCCAGCGCATCAACGCGGTGGCCGTGGCGCCGTAGAGCAGCGTGCGGGTGGCGCCGTTGAACGGCTGGTCGATCAGCTCGGGCAGCAGCGAGCCAAAGTCGCGGCGCTGCTCGCGCGTGCCGATGGGCGTGGTGAGGATGCAGGCGATCGACTGAGCCAAGTGCTGCTCGCCCTCGATCACGTGCCCGGTGGTGGCATCGACGCCGATCACTGCGGGCCGCCGCTGAGCGCGCTGCCGGCGGTCACGCCGGTGGTCTTGTGGTTCTTGAGGCTGATCCCGCCGCCGATCACGTCGGTGTCGACGGTGGCCGTGCCGGTGATGCCGGCATCGCCATTGATTTGGGTGGGGCCGTTGACCGTCAGCGGGCCGTTGAGGGTGATGCCGCCATCGGCGGTGATGGTTGCAGTGCCGCCGCTGGGCAGTGTCGCCTGCAGCGCATGCGCCTCGGTGTCGTAGTGAATCTGCGCGCCATCGGCAAAGCGCAGCACGTGGAGCGTGTCGGATGCGGCAGGCGCGGCGAATTGATCGGAATAGAGGCCGCGTAGCACCAGACCATCGGCCAGGTCGCCAGCCGGCGACAGTACCACGACTTGTTCGCCGATTGCCGGCGCCGACCAGATGATGGTGGTGCCGGCCAGGGTGACCACCCAGGGCAGATCGTCGGTCAGCATCTCGCCAACCTGTACGCGGCATCGCGCGGTGGTGAGATTCACCTCGGCCACGGTGCCGAGACGAATGGCGTTACTCAGTGCGGAGGATGCGTTGCCCATGCAGCCATGGTCCGTGGCTGCATGTTGTGGCGCACTTGCATTGATGCGTATAACGGTTGGCTACACGGAGCGCAGTCGGGTGTATCCAATCGAGCGAAGATGACGTCCGGCGCTATACGAACCAGTATGCGCTGGACCAAGCGTCAGGCGAAGCCAACTGCTTCAGCGACGAGCGAAATGGCAGTGGTAGAGACATAGCCAGTGGCATTGTTGCGGATCCGAATCGTCAGCTTGCCTTCCCCATAGCACTCGTTGCCCGATCCCGAGAGCGCTGTGGATGTGATGCTGCAGCCATAGTCGCCGGTCATCGGCGAATAATTCGCAGCCGAGTTGGACGATGTCCCGTTGCGATTGCCGCGCAGCCATGAAACGGAAAAATCCAGCTGCACAGAATAGTTACTCGCCGGCTGACCGTTGGGCAGCCACGTTCCGGAAGTTGGCGAGCCGCTCACCCCTTTCCCGGAGAGGCCGAGCGCCCAGGTTCCATTGGCCCGAATCGAGAACGAAACGCTTGCCGTCTGGCTGCCGCCCTCGGAAGTGGCTGCTTGGCTGCCAGCGTAGTAGTGCACGCCGTTGTTGGAGAGCGAATAGACGGCACTGCCTTTTTTTGCCCATCTGTTGCTGAGATCCGAGCCGGCATTGTCGCGGTAGCCGACGTCCGCCGCCCTGCTGCCAAACGCCAAGGGTGCATACCGCCGATGCAGATCATTGCCATCACTGGAACGATAGCCCGACACGCTGCCAATTTCGCCTTGCACGTAAAGGTCAAAGACGTCGTCGAAGTCGAGTCCTGCGCCCGTGCGGTACCCCGTCGCCATGAACTAGGCGACCGCCGGCGGCTGGGCTGCAGCAGCCTCGTTATGGAGGCGGTCATAGACGGCCTTCAGGTAGACGACGACGCCTGCAGCGCTGACATTTGACAGATCCTGGCCGGTTACAGGATCCGCAAGGCCGGCGGCGAACATGCGCGTCGCGATGGCATCTGAGGTTGTGGTGAGCGGCTCCCGGCCATCCAACATCTTGTTCACAGCGCCATCCAGCAGCAGAAACTCCATGCCCTGGAAGACTACGTTTGCCACGCCGGTCAGCGGGTCGTAGAAGAAATGGGACTCCACGGCGATGCGCTCAACGTCAACGCCTGGCGCAAGTGTGCGGATTCGAGAATTACTCTGCATGGGATCTACCTGTTGGGTCAGTGACTGGAGCGTAGGTCAGCGAGATCCGCCTGCAACTGTCGAACGGCAGTGGATAGTTGCTTGATGGCGTTGAAGGCGACGGGTAGCAGCTGGTCAATGTGCACTGCCGGGACCAGTTCGCCCTGAAAGCTCACGCCATGTGCATCCACTGTCTCGGGCATCACCTCCAGCAGCTGCTCTGCATCGAAAAATAGGCGCACGCGGCCATCCGGGTTGTACTGCTCCTTGTAGCGCCCCAGCAGCGTGGTGACCTGTTCCACCTCGGCCAAGCCGTAGGGCAATGCGCCGATGATGTTTTTCAGCTTGCGGGAAGAGCCGAAGTCAAACCCGCCAACGGCTGAAAGCGCGCCAGAAGTAGTCAGCCCCATGCGCTGCTGCAATGCGCCGTTGTAGGTCGCCATGCCGATACGAAGGTGACCGTTTTCGCTCCAAAAGCCGATGTTGTAGGCGCCGTCGATCAGTCCGAAGCCGCCACCGAAGCTGCCGGAGCTCAGATGGGCAAAGCTGTTGACTCCGTTGCCTGGACTGCTCACGGTCGCCTTCAGTAGTAGGCTTCCTGCGGTGTTCAGTACGGCCTCTGCCGCGCCGTTGAAAGCGCCGTTGGGTCGAAGATAGATACTTGTGCCACCCTCAGCCCCGAGGACGGTGACGTTGCTCTTGCTGATGAAATAGCCCGATGCGGAGCCAAAGCTATCGGCGTGCACGGACCCTCCGAACGAGCCTGCACCTGTGACGGCGAGCTGCGTGGTTTCGAGGTGGAGCGCGTTGGCGCCGGTCCGGATGCGACCTGCGACCCAGGAATTGTTCGCCGTGTTGACGAAATCCATGACAGGCGTGCCGTTGCCATAGTCACGCATGAGCACCCGGCCGGCGGTGGAGACGATCGCGTCGAATGCGCCTTGTGCACCGCCGCTCAGATTGATCCCCAAGCGCGGCACCGTGAGCTGCCCCGTCATGGCGTCGCCACTCTTCAGCACGTAATTGGCGTGCGAATGCTCGGCGGGGGTGAAGGTTTGCGGCTTGTTGCCGACCTGGTCCCACGACGGCCACTGGCTCGCGGTGGCGGGGATGCCGGTCAAGTTTTCCCACGCCCGGTAGTAGGCGCCATGCTGCCCGTCGAGCTTGTCGGCATCCAAGTTGTTGCCGGCACCTTCGTCCTTCAGGGCTGCGCCCTTCAGTTCGAGTGCGGTGCGCAGCAGCGCAGCGCTTGTCAGGCCGAGCAGTCCTCGAATGAACGCGGATGGAGCGCCGGCGCCCAGCCGAGCGTCCAAGATCTTCTTCGACAGCCATGCGGTGATGACACGGATTTTGTCGGTACCCTCAGCGGCTTCTTCTTCAGTCGCTAGCTCAACGATCCCAGCGACCTCAGTCGTGGCGGCCGGATCGGTGAAGTTGGTGCCGCCGAATGTGATTTGCTGTACGTCGATGTCAGCAAATACTGCATCGAGAGCGAGCAGCATCATGGCCGCGGCGGCCTTGCCCAGTAGAAGCGTCGGCTGGCTATAGACGGCGAACAGTGTGCCGTTTGACAGGTACAGGCCGAACCCGTAGCAGTCATAGACGGCATCGGACTCATCGCGGATGGACACGTGGATGGTGTCGTCGGCGGTAATGGTTCCGCCGACTGCAGCAACCCGTTTGATTTCGCCGGGTAGCGTGGTCAGGGCGGCCGAGGCGCTAAATGGCGCGTTCGCGATGCCAACATGGCTGATCAGCACCGGATTGGTACCGGTGTTGGGCGCATTGACCAGCGCGGCGCGGCCGGCGGTGGTGACTTGGAGCTTGAGACCGGGCATGTCGGTGTCCAGTTACTGGGCGTCCATCAGCAACCGTCGATAGACGGCTGGCCTCGCAACGGCGAGTACGCCGACGCGGGCTTCTGCTTGGAATCCCTGGGTGAAAGTGAAGTGGGAACGGACAGGCTTGGTGCGCTCGACTTCGGCAATGACCTCATTGACGAAGCGAGAGGTGGCGGTTTGGCCGTCGGTGCCGGTCAGCGTGAGCGTGAGCTCGAAGGTATGCGGCCGGCCGCGCGGCTCGGTTTGCCACCACTCGCGGATGGCCACCGCGCCGCCGAACGACTCGACGACCATCCGGACGCTGTTGGCCGTGCCCTTGCGCCGCTGGATCCCCATGGCGCTGCGCAGGCGAGAGCGTTTAATCGCATCGCTCCAGTCGGCCTTCCAGTCGTCCACCGATAGCGTCCATGCCAGCCACGGCAGGTGGCCGGCCGGGCACGTGTCCGGATTCCACAGATCCGGGTACGGCAGTGGGATCGCTTCCAGGCGATCAGTGACGGCGGCCAGGGCGCGCTCCATCGGAGTGGCATTGGGCGGCAGCGGGGAGTTACTCATCGATGCCGGCGTGCACGATGTCGATCGCGGTGCAGTAGGCGGCCTGCGTGCGACTGATCCTGATGTCGACTGCAGGCGATTCCAGCTCAACGCGCTGCACGCCGTCAGCAAATAGCTTGGCCTTGATGGCCGACTCGGGCACGTCGCGACCGATGCGGTGTGCCTCATCCAGATACGCCTGCAGGCTGCGCAGCGCTTCGCGCATGACCACCGCCGAGTCGGGGCCGGCGTAGGTGTAGACGCGCCCACGAATGGCATACGGGACGATCTGGGCGCTCTGGACAGCTACCTCGTCGGTCAACGGGCGCACGTCGGCATCGGTGAGGACGGCGGCCACTTCGTCGAGCAGCTTCTGCGGCGCCGTGCCATCGCCAGTGCGCGATTGCACAGTGACCAACACTTGACCAGGCGCAGGGCTGATCGCGCTGGCGTCCATGACATCCGCGGATGCGCTGAGTGCGTGGTAGATGTAGGCACCCTCGGGGCCGGCCACACTGAAGCCCTCGGGCGCCAGCTGGATGCGGCGTCGGAAGTCCACGTCCGACTCACGGGTCGGTGCAATGCCGTTCTCCGGCCGCCCTGGATCGAGCACCAGGCGCGCGACGCCAAACAAGGCGCCCAAGTGATCGAGGTTGTTGCCGGTGGCGAAGGCCAGCATCGTCTGTTGCGCCTTATCGTTGGCGCGCTGGCGGAGCAGTAGCTCGCGGGCTGCGAATAGCTGCAGGATCTTGTAGACCGGATCGGCTTCCGTGAGCGCGGAGAACTCTGGCAGCAGCTTGCGAAATTGGGTTAGCGCTTCCTCGAATATCGCTTCGAAGCTCAGTACCTCAATTAGATCTGGAGCTTGAAGTTTAGACAGGTCCACTGCAGTGAAAGAAGCCATGATGGCACCGATAGGAAACCCTTGTAGATTTCCCTGTCGATGCCTATAGGCCAACACATATGTCCTGTAGAGCGACGCGCTACAGGTTCTGCAGCACACATCGAGTCCGCTAGTCATGGGCCGATTTGATGCGGGTTCACGGAATAGGTGTATTTGACAGAATTCATCGTATATGACGATTTTCAGAGCTAATACATGCCGCCGTCCAGTTGTATTTACTTGATCTAGGTTGATCTTGTTCGCCCATGCAGTTTTTAAATATAAAAAACACAATGTGCTTAACCGAAAATCTCAAACACTTTATTGAAAACCTATTGAGGGTTGACGCTTCGCATATGTCAAATGGTTTTCGCTGGCAGCAATGCTTTCCAATTCTGGGTCAGGCATGCTTTAAATTCTTTTATACGGACTTGATCGATGAAAAACATATTTAGGTCACTTGGTCTCAAGTCAAGCAGAAGCAGTGCTCCGGAGCCAAGCTATCAAGCGCCATCATCTTCTGATAACTCTCCGCAATCATCGCCGGACCGGTCATCACCTGCTAGGCCTACGACCTTTTCAGGGTTGGCGAGTCGCCCGCGTCGTAAAGCTGAGTTACTAGCTAGCGAATTGCAGAAAGCGCAATCCTCCAGCGCCAATAATTCAAGCCTGCAGCAATATGCTAGGAATACATTGAATAACCTGGAGAATGGGATCCAGCCAACTCCTGGCGACACTATGATTGACATCGAAAATTTGCATGAGGTGGTTGCATCTTATCGCTACGAAGATTTAAATCTGCGCGCATTTAATTCTATAGAAAATTTCATCGATTCCCTTGAGGCCGGACGTAGTTCGCAAAGTCGGCAACGCGCTATCGTGCGCGATTACCCTAACGTCCACCACTTCGCAGTTGATGTTAAACATCATGAGAATGGGGCATCTACATTGATTGTTCTTGAGTCTGCATCAGCCGGGAACGAGATAGCCTTGCCAGGATATACAAAACTCGCATCCATGCTCCGGTCAAAGTTTGGCGGCAGTGCACGCATGGTGGTGATTGAGGCGGAGGCACAAAAATCCTTGAATGACTGTGTGATTTTTGCATTGGATTTTGCTTTGGCAGCATATCAGAAGCGTAATAGCGTATTCGAGGGGTGGCATGACAATTTGGCGAGTCACGGATCAATTGCCGACCAAGGCGAAAGACATAGAAAATATGGTCCGTTTGACTCCGGGCTATTTCGTAATCACGGGGTGTTTTTGATTAAGGGGTGGGGTGTGCTTCCACCTATATTTTACAAGCACTGTCAGTCTCGTGAAGTTCTTCAAGGAGTCGAGAAGAGACAGCCTGGGAGCTTGGATACAAATGTTAGTACGGGAGGAAATAGAGAGCAGGATGAGTCGCTTTCTGAGCGGATGGAAGCTTTTACAGACAGTCGTGGTTACCGGCCGAGAAATATTTCAATAGAAACCTCTCGCGCCACAAAAATTCGTCATGCGTTGAGTCGTAGCTAATAATCCCTTAAGTGACTAGACGATTAATTAGCATGTCACGAATAAGTGCATAATCACCCTCCGCCAGCCCTAGTAAGGTGCGTTTCTCATAGCTAACTTTAGGCCCGTCTGGCCGGATTTTCTCGGCCAGACCTTCTTGATGGACGCGTGCAATCCGCGAAACGCGCCCCAAGAAACCAACGCTCACCACGTTGGGACTGGCGCTGATCTTGAAGTGCTTCGCCTGCCGCAGCTTGACGAACATTTTCGCGCGTTTGACGCGCCCTGATTTCTGCCGCAGCTGCTGCTTGCGCGGGGCGTACTGCGAACCGTCAGGCGCCTGCTGTTTACCGATGCGCTGGCTTTGCGAACGCCGCAGTTCCGTTCCGATCTTGCGTGCCAGCGTGCGGCGTTCGCCCGGCTGCAGGCGGGCCAGCAACGGCGCGGCCCAGTTCTCCAGTGCGTTCAGCTCATCCATGTGGGATCGATCACCGGCTCGGGCGCATGGGTCATGTCGTAGCCGCCTCCATCCTTCGCTGTCACCACGACGCGCTCGGTCAGCGGCAACTTGATCGACAGATCCACGGCATCGTTGGCGAGGATGTCAGCCTCGAAAGCGATCTCGCCGCGTCGCGCGGGATTGGACAGCAGCTCAGACTGGTTGACCTGCACCCATTCCAGCAGCGGCAGCATCACGCTGTCGGGATGCCCGGCATAGTCGGTCAAGATCAGGTTGAGCGTGTATTGGTATTCGAACGACAGCCCCGGTTGGACTGTGCTGACCAGGCTGCCAGCGTCGATAAATACCAGCAGCCGGTCGGCGTCGCGTGCCAGATCCGGCAATGCCGCGACCAGATGCGCGCGCAGGCTGGCTGGCTTGATCATGGCGTCGGCTCCGGTGCGTGCAGGTCGATCCAGTCCTGCAGCGCGCTCAGCTGCGCGGCGGTGGCGTGGCAGCTGGTGTAGTTGTCGGCGACGGTGCCGGCGATGGCAGAGAGCGTAATACCGGCGGCCGGCGCATCAGGATCTCCGGCGGGCGGCCCGGCAGGGTTGCCCGTGGCGGCGGCGTCGTGCAGCCGCACAAAGCCAGCAGGGATAGCGCAAGCAGCGTCGGCTTTCTGGGTGACATAGATCGGGATCTCGCGGGTGATGGTGGCGCCGGCTTCGCGCACGATCTGCACGCGGTCGACGTACTGCGTCACGACGGTGGTGGAACCTCTAGCGCTGTCGCGTTCCGCTTCGGCCTGGCGCTTGGCCTGCAGCGCTGCATCGCGGTCTTGCTGCGCTGCACTGACGCGTTGCTCCTGCCACACGCAGCCGCCGACGAGCACTGCAATCAGCGCCAGCAGGATGATCAGGCGCGTAACCATCAGGGCACGCCGAGGATCTGCAGGGCGCGCTGCGTGCGCGTGACGCGATCGCTGTGGCCTTCGGGCAAGCGCTTGGCGCGCACGTTGCCCAGGTTGATCTTGCGGCCAAGGCCCAGCACGTCGCCCGTATCGGCCAGCCCGTTGAGGCCGTTGTCGTGCCAGTACGCCGCCGCACCCAGGGCACTCGGCTCGACCTGCAGCAGCAGATCCGGCTGATCTTCCACCGGCAGGCCGATCAGCTCACCGATGCGGCGATAGTTGCCCCGGAAGGTGTGCTGCATCGGTCCACGGCCCCGGTAGCGGTGCCCGTCGCCACTGGCGGCGTTGCCGTTGCCCAGGCGGTCGGCGTAGACGAAGTTGGCCAGCCCGACCGGATTGCGCAGGAATTGCGGCGCCTGCGCCGGGGTGATGCGTGCGCCGAACACTTCCAGCAGCCGGGCGCTGGTGGTGTAGGTCAGCCCTTCCTCCATGCGCGACAGGCTCAGGCTTTCGTGGCCGACCTGGCCGAGCCAGTGCGCGGCGCGGCGCTTGGTGGTGATGCCGAAGCGGTTGGCGGCGGCAAGCAGCGGGTTGTGCCAGCGCTGGGCGCGTTGCGGCGAGCACTGCATGATCGAGGCGAGCTGGGTATCGGTGAACATCAATCGACCTTCAGGATGCGCGCCACATTGCCCTGGGCGCGGTAGGTGAGCACCGCCAGCACGATCAACGTGCCCAGGTGCCAGAGACTGACTTGCGAGCCGGCGCCGGCCAGCAGGATGTGCAGTGCCTGCCCGCCAGTGCTGGCGATCAGTAACCACGCGCACCAGCACGCGCCGCGCCGATGGCGCGCATCGACCGGGCGGTGGTAGGTAAGCAGGCGGACGCAGATGGCGAGCGAGGCCATCAACGTCAGGACGGTGACCAGGCTATGCACTGGGCGGACCTCCACGACGTAGGAAGGAAAAGTCAAAGGACTTGCTCTTTTCGATCAGGCCCAGCGTCACCGTGATGGCGCACGCCGCGCTGGCGAAGGCGGCCACGCCACTGGACTTGATCGGCAACCAGCGCAGGATCTCCGGCGCCAGCTGGTAACCGGCGATCACGCTCACCGGGAAATAGATCAGCCGCGCCAGCAGCGGTTGCTTGGCGGCAGACACGACAAACAGCGCGCCGCCAGCAAACGCGCCGATCAGCGCATCGCCGTCGATGCCAGGCAGCACGGAGGCAAGGCCCACACCGGTGGCGATCAAAAAGCCGCTCGATACGGAAGTGGGTTCGGTCATCAGATCAGTCCCATAGCTGCACAAGCGGCGTCATTGCCGCTGTGGTGGTGGTTACCTCGGGCAACTCCACTGGCGTGCCATGCGGCAGCACGGCGCCCAGTTCGGCCAGGCCGGGATTGAGGAGATAGGTGCGCTCGACGAGGCCGGTCGTGCTGCCCAGGTGGCGCCAGCACAGCAGGTCGACGGTGTCGCCTTGCATGGCGTGCACGCGCATCAGATGAGCTCCACCGTGCTGCGCGGCAGGTTCTGCAGATCGCGCACGGCCCAGCGTTGGTCGCGGCGCAACTCGGTGATGCTCGGTGACAAGTCATCGGCGCGCTGGTTGGCGCTGTCGGTCGCGTCGAAGCTGCGATAACGCTCAGCCACCTCGACGGCGGTGGCACAGGCCACCGCACGCAGGTACAGCTGCAGGCGGCGCGAGATGCCATCCACTGTGGTGCTGGGCACATCGGCCAGCGATGCGTAGCCGGCGGTCTGCTGCGTCTGCGCCCAGGTCTGGAGCTCATCGTTGACCGCCAACATGGCGGCGACGATGGCCTGGCGCAGGCGCGCATCGGTGACGGTGCCATCCAGGCGCATGCTTGCCCGCACACTCGCCGGTGCGATCGCCGGCCAGAACGGCGCGTTGGCGATCGCATCGGGCGTGGCGCTGGTGGTGCCGGTGGCAGTGAATCCGCTCATGGATGGCTCGGAAGAGATCGCCGGTGGTCGGGGCGTCACCGCAGCGATGAAGTGCTGTGGATCAGCCCCGAGCCGGCGAGGGTTGCAGGGACGCTCGGTTATGCGCTGGTGCCCGCAGGCTCAGCGCTGAACTTCTTCAGGAGGCGCTCGGCGCGCTCCAGATCCTTCTTGCCGCCGCAGCTGCCGTGCAGTGCGATGGCGCGCTGCAGGTCGGCCACAGCGGCAGCGGCGATCGGCTGCGCCTGGTCGGCGGGCGTTTCGTCGGTGATGCCCGCCAGCGATGCGCGGGCCAGCGCCAGGTGCAGCTTGGCGCGCACCTCGTCGGGCATGTCCTGCTCGGCGGTCAGCGTGGCGGTGTCGGCCAGGACGGCCGCATCGAACGGCTGGCCTGTCTTCTGCGCCAACAACGCGGCTTCGGCAATTTCCTCGGCCAGCACGCAGCCCACCGTGCGGGTGAAGCGGTCCGGCATCTGCAGCTGGTGCTTGAGCACATAGGCGCCCAGCTCCAGCGCGCCGGCATAGTCGCCGGCATCAATGCGCCACACCATGCACGTGGTAACGATCTCGTCCTGCGCGCCCTGACCGCCGGCAAGCACGCCGGCCAGGTACGGCACATAGGCGGGCAACAGCTGCACCTTCAGCGCGGCCTTGCCCTGGTCGGACTGGATCTGCTTCAGGCGCAGGCGATCGCTCTGCAGCTGCGCCATGTGCTGCTCGTAGGCGGTGGCACCGGCCATGAGCTGGTGCGGAGCACGCTGCGCCGCTTCCAGCTCGGCCAGCACGCGGCTGTGGTGACGCTTGGCGGGACTGTCGGCCATGGCTTAGGCCTCGATCTTGATGTGCTCGACCACGCAGCCCAGGCCGTAGTCCTCGACCACGTAGGCATCGTTGGAGGACTCGTAGTTCTCGATGCGATCGCGTGCGGGCACTTCCTGGATGTAACGACGACGGCCGCCGGTCTGGTAGTAGATCGACAGGTTGGCCAGCGAGGTGACCATCAAGGCGCCGTCCGGCAGGTACGGCACCTCGGCCACCTGCAGGCCGCCGACGCGGCGCTGGCTCAGGATCAGGTCGGTGGCGATCTTCTCGCTGGCCGGCTGGTCTTTGTTGACCATCGGGAAATACTTGTCGTGCATCAGGTCGCGGCCGAGCACCACGACCAGGCTCGGATCCTTACGGTGCCACGGATCCAGCAGGTTGCTCACGACGTCGTACACCAGCGCGTCGAGGTTGCGGTAATCGGTAGCGTCCTTATCGGCGCCGATGAGCACCTTGCCTGCCGTCTTGCCGCTTGCGAGCACGCGCTGGGCGGCGTTGGTGCGGTACTGCTGCAACCAACCGATGTTGACGTCTTCCAGCAGCGGAAACGCGGCGCGATCGGTGTCGGCGGCCGCATGCGTGCCGTTGAAACCGATCTGCAGACGGTCCAGCGCCTGGCGCTTGACGATGGCATCGCGCAGGCGTGCCTGGAAGTCCGGGAACTTGGCCCAGGAATCGAGCAGCGCATACGGGATGGCGGTGTCGAAGTCGGTCTTCTTGGCGAGGTACTCGTTCTTGTCGAGTGCGGCGACGTTGCGCGGGGTGCGGGTCTTGCCGGCGCCGGTATCGGTGCGGCTGGCGATGCTGCCGGTGACGCCGATGCCCACCTTCTGGCCGGACAATTCGTCCACCGGGACGATGTTGACCTTGGACAGGAACTCGCTCGATTCCTGCATGCGCGATTCCAGCTTCTGCTGCACGGTCGGATCGACAGCGAAGGAGTGGAATGGCGAGGCGACGCCGTTGAGCTTGGCGATCTGCTCGGCGAATTGGTTGAACTGCAGGCGGGTGGCGTTTTGCATGGTGGCTCCGAAGGATGTGGCGCTGCGGCTTTTGTGTGGTGTGGGATCAGCAGTCGGTCAGCACGGCCGCGCCGCCGCCGGTGACCACCGGGCGTGCGGGCTGTGCTGGGTCAGGCTGCTGTGAGAGCGAGGCGCGCAGCTGCGCCAGGTCGTCCGCCAGCTGCGCGTGCTTGGTCGCCTGCTCGATGTGTTCGGCCTGCAGGCGGTCGAAGCGTTCGTCCTGGCCGCGCACGTGCTCGGCAATTTCTTCGATGCCTTCGCCGAGGTCTGCAAACTGCGCGGCGGTGATGCCGGTGGCATCCTCGCTCTTGAGCGCGGTGCGGATCCGGCTGAGCAGACCGGCGACCGGGCCTTCGCTGACTTCGCTGAATTCCAGCGCGGTTTCTTCGGCGACGGTGAACAGGTTGCCCGGTGACTGCTTGCGATCGGCCAGCGGATTAGCATCGGGGTGCTGGCTGGCGAAGCTGAGCATGGAGGTGCCCAGGCTCGCCGGTGAATCGGTCACGGCCAGGCCGACCAGATACGCCTTGCCGGTGTTGGCGAACTTCTCTTGCACCTCGATGCTGGTGTAGAGCTTCTGCTTGGACTTGTTGATGGTGATCAGATCGGCAGTTGGCTCGATCTGTGCAAACAGCGCCAGGCGCTTGCTGCCGTCGATCTCGACCTCTTCGGCCTTCACTGCAGTGACATCGCCATACGCACGGAATGGCGAGTCCGGCAGTAGGCTGCGCATATGCTCGATCCAGATGCGGGCGTTGTAGGTCTCGCGGTTGTAGGTGGCGGCCATGTCGTCGATCCAGCTGCGCTGAATCGTGCGGCCATCGGTGGTGGCGCCTTCGACGGCCACGCGGAACCAGTTGGAACGGAACTTCTTGGTCTTGCCCGACATGGGTGTCCTCTGCGCTGGATGCGTTTGCGATGACCCATGGTCAAACGCGACGCATAGCGCAGCAACGAAAACACCATGTAAACCAGGCGATTACGCGTTGCTCAACTGTCGGGATTAAGAGGTGTGCTGCACCCTGATCGGCATGCAAAGCGTTGCCACCCAGCTCCCGATGGACACCCGCAGACAGGCCAAATTCCTGTACTGGATGGGCTGGCGCGTGACCGAAATTGCGCAGGCCATCGGCGAGAACGAGAAGACTGTACACAGCTGGAAGTCGCGTGACGAGTGGGATCGCGCAGACAACGTTGAGCGCATCGGTGGCGCGCTCGAAGCGCGCCTGGTCGTGCTGATCATGAAGCCGGAAAAGTCCGGGGGCGACTTCAAGGAAATCGATCTGCTGCACCGGCAGCTGGAGCGCCAGGCGCGCATCCAGCGCTATCAAGGCGGGGGCAATGAGACCGACCTGAATCCGGCTGTTGCCAACCGCAATGCCGCGCCGAAGAAGAAGCCCAAGCGCAACGACTTCACCGAAGAACAGGTCGAGCAGCTAACCACCGCGTTCGTCGACGGCTGCTTCGACTATCAGCGCGATTGGTATCGGGCCGGCAACGAGCGCACCCGCATCATCCTCAAGTCACGCCAGATCGGCGCCACGTTCTACTTCGCCCGCGAGGCGCTGATCGATGCGCTCACCACCGGGCGCAACCAGATCTTCCTCAGTGCGTCCAAGGCGCAGGCGCATCTGTTCCGCGGCTACATGCAGCAGTTTGTGCGCGAGACGATCGACGAGACGCTTTCCGGCGGGGACAGCATCGTCTTTCCCAACGGCGCCGAGCTGTTCTTCCTGGGCACCAATGCGCGCACCGCCCAGGGCTACCACGGCAATTTCTACTTCGACGAGTTCTTCTGGACCTACGGGTTCAACGAGTTGAACAAGGTCGCCAGCGGCATGGCGATGCACAAAAAGTGGCGCAAGACCTACTTCAGCACGCCGTCGAGCATGGCCCACGAGGCCTATACATTCTGGACCGGCGAGCGCCGCAACAAGGGCAAGCCGGCCGCGCAGCGCATCCAGATCGATGTGTCGCATGACGCGCTGGCCGGCGGGCGCCGCTGCCAGGACCGCGCCTGGCGGCAGATCGTAAACATCCTCGACGCCCAGCGCCGTGGCTGTGACCTGTTCGACATCGACGAGCTGCGCGAGGAATACAGCCCGGACGCGTTCGCCAACCTGCTGATGTGCGACTTCGTCGACGACGGCGCCAGCATCTTCCCGCTGGCGATGCTGCAGCCGTGCATGGTCGACAGCTGGGTGGAGTGGGGCCAGGAATACAAACCGTTCGCCGCCCGCCCCTACGGCGATCGCGCCGTGTGGATCGGCTACGACCCAGCTGAAACCGGTGACACTGCTGGCCTGGTCGTGCTGGCGCCACCGCAGCAACCTGGCGGCAAGTTCCGGCTGCTGGAGCGCATCCAGTTCCGGGGCATGGACTTTGCCAAGCAGGCCGCCGAGATCGAGCGCATCACGCGCCGCTATTGGGTGACCTACATCGGCATCGACACCACCGGCATGGGCAGCGGCGTGGCGCAGCTGGTGAAGCAGTTCTTCCCGAATCTGGTCACCTTCAGCTACTCGCCGGAGGTCAAGACGCGCCTGGTGCTCAAGGCGTTCGATGTGATCCACAACGAGCGGCTGGAGTTCGACGCCGGCTGGACCGATGTGGCGCAGTCGTTGATGGCCATCCGCAAGACCATGACGGCCAGCGGCCGGCAATCCACCTTCACCGCCGGCCGCTCGGAAGAGACCGGCCACGCGGATCTGGCGTGGGCACTGTTCCACGCGCTGCAGAACGAACCGCTGGAAGGGCGCACCGCGCGCAATTCCGGCTTCATGGAGATCTCTTGATGTTGACCGACCAGCTGCCCGCGACCGCGCCTGCAGCGCCAGCCGTGCCCGCACGCACCGAGGCGTTCACCTTTGGTGACCCGACGCCGGTGCTCGATGGGCGCGGCGTGCTGGACTATCTGGAGTGCTGGCAGAACGGGCGCTGGTACGAGCCGCCAGTTGCCCTGGATGGCCTGTCCAAGACGACACGCAGCAACCCGTTCCTGCAGTCCGGGCTGATCTTCAAGCGCAACATGCTGGCGCGCACCTTCAAGCCGCACCGGCTGCTGACGCGCGAAGCCTTCGAGCAGCTGTCGCTGGACTGGATCACGCTGGGCAATGGCTACCTTGAGCGGCGCCGCAACCGCATGGGCGGTGCGCTGTCGCTGGCTGCGCCGTTGTCCAAGTACATGCGGCGCGGCATCACCGAGGGCGAGTACTTCCAAGTGCGCACCTGGCACGACGAGCACGTGTTCGAACCGGGCAGCGTCTTCCAGCTGCGCGAAGCCGATGTCGATCAGGAACTCTACGGCCTGCCCGAATGGATGCCGGCGATGCAGTCGGCGCTGCTCAACGAGTCGGCCACGCTGTTCCGCCGCAAGTATTACAACAACGGCTCGCACGCCGGTTTCATCCTGTACCTGACCGACCCCCAGCAGAGCCAGGAAGACGTGGATGCGTTGCGCACCGCCATGAAGGGCGCCAAGGGGCCGGGCAACTTCCGCAACCTCTTCCTGTACTCGCCAGGCGGCAACAAGGACGGTCTGAAGCTGATTCCGGTCAGCGAAGTGGCGGCCAAGGATGAGTTCAGCGGTATCAAGGGCATTACCCGCGACGACATGCTGGCCGCGCTGCGCATCCCGCCGCAGCTCATGGGCATCGTGCCGCAGAACGCTGGCGGCTTCGGGTCCATCCGCGAGGCCGCTGCCGTGTGGGCCGCCAACGAGCTGGAACCGCTGCAGGCGCGCATGCTGAAGATCAACGACTGGGTGGGCGATGAGGTGATCGCCTTCTCCCCCTACGCGCCGCCAGCGGCCGCGTAATCCTTTCCCACTGCAAGACCACGCAATGCTCAAGAACCTCCGTTGTGGCGAATGCGCTCGCCTGCTTTGCAAGGCCGGCGCCTTTGACGAAATCCAGATCAAGTGCCCGCGCTGCGGCACTCTCAATCACCTGAAGGCCGAGAGCCTCACCTCTGATCGCCGCGAGCGAATCCAAGAAGGCTCTCACCATGAAAAACCAGCTCCTGCAGGGCGACGCCCTGACCATCCTGCCCACGCTCGAAGCCAATTCGTTCGACGCGCTGATCACTGACCCGCCTTACGCGAGTGGCGGCCTGACCGCCGCCGCCCGTGCCCGGCCGCCGTCGACGAAGTACTGCCGGGATGGTGGGCATGCCGACTTCGTTGGTGACGAGCGCGACCAGCGCTCTCACCTGAAATGGATGCACTTGTGGCTGTCCGAATGCGCGCGCGTGCTCAAGGACGGCGCGCCGGTGCTGCTGTTCACCGACTGGCGGCAGCTGCCGCTGACCACCGACGCGCTGCAGATCGCCGGCTTCACCTGGCGCGGCATCACCGTCTGGGACAAGACCGAGGGTGTTCGGCCGCAGTTGGGACGCTTCCGGAATCAGGCCGAATACATCGTGTGGGGCAGTAAAGGCAACATGCCGCTGGATCGGCGCGCGCCGGTGTTGCCCGGCGTGATCCGTGAGTCGGTGCGCAAAGCGGACAAGCACCATCTGACCGGCAAGCCTACGGAGCTGATGCGGCGGCTGGTGTCGATCTGTGAAGCAGGTGGCCAGATCCTCGACCCCTTTGCGGGCAGCGGCACGACTCTGGTGGCCGCAAAGCTGGAAGGCTATGGCTGGACCGGCGTTGAGATATCACCGCACTACGCCGAAGTGGTGCGGAACCGTTTTGCTTTACTCTAACTAATACCGGCGACAAGTCCGCCGCCGCCGGCATCACGTAGGTGCTGTCCTATCAAAAGTATGGTGCGGGTTGATCAGCGCTGAGATTTTGTTGCTGAGCTAGCGTTACGCTTCGGTTCTCTAATAGCTGATCACTTAAGCCTGAAGTGCCATGGATGGCCCATACTTCGTCGCATCGATCATCCTCAGCGATTGTCGAGCAGCGCTGTGCGCACCTATAAGTGTTTCGTCCAATACGACAGCCGACAGGAATGTAATGTCATTTGGTTCAGTGGAAGCCTCGGCAAGTTTACGAGCCCAATAAACCCGTGCTCTGGGCGCTTCTGTTGCATTTGTGAGGCCAGATTGCTCAATCGCTGACCATGCTTCGGCAACGGTGCCGAAGCCAGTTGCAACTTCTCGCACCGCCTCTGCTGCAGCGTCGGTTAGAGCTTTAGATGCATCGCCCTTAGAGCGTTCCACTGCCTCGGCAAGCTTTTCGGAATGTGAGGCAGCGCCAGCGATCCAGGCTTGGCAAGAAACCGCCAAGGTGTGCCGTGTCGGGAGCTGCCTGCCTTTCTCCAGGCAATCAATACCCTGCAGCACTTCGTCGTGGATGCGCCGCGCCAGCTGAGGACGACCAAAGGATGCTGCTCGTGTTAGTTGAGCCCGCAGCTGTCCGAGTTCAGTGACACGCCGCACGAGAAACCAGTATGGCCGAGGTGTACCAGGAGTGGTGTTGAGCGCAGCAACGACAAACGGCCATGCCTTGTGAGCAGTCAATTGCGCGCTGCCAAATGCTTCAGCCAAATCGTGTGGACCCATCGCAAATAGCGCCACCATTACCCGGTCAGGGGGCACATGCAAGAAGCCCTGACCCAAACGTCCGTTTGCGTTTGCTATGTCACCACCGATCTGCTCATGAACCCTCATGAACGCAGTGCGCAGGGCCTGAACTTCGATGGGTAGTGCCGAAGCTGACTGGGTGACGGTAACCGCTAACGCTTGGCCAGAACCTGACAAGCGGGTGAACCGGGCTGGATGTGCTGTCTGCAATGTAGTCATCAAGAGGCGAATATCACTTTCTTGGGGCACAACTGCCACGCGGTCCAACGCTTCTAGCCAGTCTGGTTGATTCGGCGGAACTTCTGGCAGCACGAGGAACAGCTGCCGTAACAACACGCCCTTCTGCGCTGTTGTCGTAGCGGAGGTAAACCGGGCAATCAATTCATCTAAGAGCAGGGTGGGCTCAGTTGGTGGCTCCGGCAGATCAGGCATCGATTTCAGATACGCGTTAATTCGTTGTGATTGGCCTAGCAAGCGGAGGAAATGATGAACCATGCGAATTGCAACCAGCGCAACACCGCGGCTTACCCCCAGACCTCCGTGTAGAGCTGCAGCACGTTGGCTAATCAAAAGGGTGAATGGTTCGAGAGCTAGGCGTAGTGCCTGGCGATGCTCTTCCGGTTGGTCAATACCAGTAGTCAGGAACGCCGCCCGCGCCACCGGTGGTGCCGTCAAAATATGACGAACGTCAGCCAACACCTGGCCGGCTGTTTTGTATCGATTCCCATCAGCGAATGCAGCCCCATCGCCGTCGATCTGTATCAGGATGGAGGAAATAGCCTGCTCAGCGGCGACACCTGCCAGGCCTATCAAGCCGGCAAAGCCTGCCTCCGAGGATTTCGACGAGTGGCGAACCGGCGTAGCTGCTGCTGTCATCGCGAGCGATAGATTATCCATGCTCGCTTCGAGCAGGCGCACCGTGCTTCGTGTCAACAACTGAGGCATAGGATCGTCCTTGAAGGTCGTGTCATGGTCGACCTGCCGAGACCATAGCGCAAGACCGCAGTGGTACCTCTGCCTTGTGGATGCCTTACTACGATTCGCTCAGGCTTCCCGGACACGAGTCCCAAGAGGTTGGCAGGCTGCGGGCGCTTGAGCTCCATCACTCCTGCACGAGCATTTTGCGGCGTCCTAAGTTGTCTCTCTTATAAGCGGTTGTGCGTCACGTCAAGCCGGAAGAGTACATCTGGCGCGCTGTGGCCACTTGGCACCCTCGCGCCCTCACAGGTTGCCTGCTCTGCCTCAGTCACGCGCAATCGTCGCCCCGCCACGCCTGCGGTCTTCATGCATGGTTTTCGCTGCACCCCCGCAGGGTGGGCCTAGGCCGCGCTGCTGTTACCGATCCGTGCGATTCAAGGAGGCCTCTCTTCCCTGCAGATCCCTGCGCGCCTGGGGGGCTTGGCGGGGGCGATCGGCTGCGATCCGTTGCTAGGCCTCCCAGCGCATTTCGGCAAATGACCATCGGAACCGGGTAATCGGTAATCCGGAGCCTGAAGCAAGGCCTAAGCAATTGATGTCAATGGGAATTTCTGGATTACCTTTTGGGGTGATTTAAGGTAATTAGGCTCCCATAGAAAAGTTATGTGATTGAAATTTAAGGATATTTTTTGGGAGCTTGATTACCTCCGCGAAAGGTAATCCCATTACCTCTCAATTACCCTTTAATTACCTTTGAAATTGATTCGTAAGTCATTGATGCATATGGATATATGTGTAATTTTTAGAGGTTGGTTACCTAAATTACCTCTCCCCGTTGGTCATCTGAAAAATTGAGATTGGGGCGCGCTAGAGTGGGTTGCCACCAACTCGCTAACGCCGGATCCCCCGCAATGGCACTGACTCGCGATGCCCTGCAGACTCACCTCGATCCCGTCCACGTTGCCGGCGGGAAGCATTGGTGGCTGGTAGACCAGGCCGTAGCCATGCTCAAGCGCGGCCGCCGGTTGGCCAACAAGCAAGATAGCCAGCGGCACACCTTCTATATGGATGCCGTATGAGCGTGATCGATACCGGCGATGAGCCTGTTCTGCCGTCTGGCTTCCGGTGGGAGAAGGCTTCCCAGCATGAAGAGGGACCGCCCACCGCTCTCACGCTCGACGGCGTAGAAATAGCCCGAATGATGGATAAGGTCGCGGGAGGCTGGTTTGTACTGCTGGAACGTCAGCGACCGAGCCCGCCAGGCGAGCCGTTTGCGCCGCTGGTTACGCGAGACTGCAGCAGCTTTGAGCAGGGGCGGCGTGGCACAGCCATGTGGGCGACTCGCCACGAGGTCAGGATTCGAAGCGAAGTGGCCGCACGAATCGCCGCGAACCCGCGCCATCTAGGTGCAGGTCGGTGATCGCAGCGATCGGGAAAATTGGCCGTAGGCCCAAGCCCGCATAAGGTCTCCGGCGCTGGTGGCCGGGAAAAATAAGCAGCGTAAGTTGCTGATTCGCAAGCTCAATAGCGCTAACTCATAATCCTTTGGTTCCAGGTTCGAATCCTGGTGGGCCCACCAATTGCGCAGGCGTAGCGCTCTCCTGTTCCTGTAGGCATAGTTGGCTTGAGGATCCCCGCCAAGCTAGTTTCCGCCGACGCAAGACCGCCGCGGTTAGCGCGTCGCGCTTGAACGC
>JAAIGF010123081.1_pt1 | contig 36210 bp, 16 predicted proteins | sample 6487441 | NCBI WGS metagenome assembly JAAIGF01 (sample SAMN13974129, study PRJNA590717) | phyllosphere metagenome | biome: pepper field; feature: multiple bacterial spot infested pepper fields; material: pepper leaves; isolation source: leaves from pepper fields | host: Capsicum annuum ...
ATAACAGTGGCGATCTGGAGCGAGTGTTCCCCGAGCTGCTGATACGCAATACCGGTGCCAGCGTGTTCCCCAGCCTGAGCATGCGCGGGATTTCCTCTTCGGACCCTTACAACGCCCCGGTCGCAATCTACGTCGATGGCGTCCCGCAGTACCTGGGCACCTTCAATCAGCAGTTGCTCGACGTCGAACACATCGAGCTGCTCAAAGGACCGCAAGGCACCCTGTACGGACGCAACGCCCATGCCGGGGCGCTGAACATCATTACCCGCCAGCCGGACAACACCCCGACGGCCACTCTGCAAAGCCGCTTCAGCAACCTGCATCAACAAGTCGCGGCCAGCGGCTCGGCCCCGCTGATCAAGGACAGGCTGTTCATTCAGGGCACGGTCTACCACGATGACACCGATGGCGAACTGACCCGCAGCGAACATCATGGCGACAGCGACAACGGTGGCGGCAACGTCGCGCTGACGTTCCGGCCCAACGAAGACTTCAGCCTTAAACTGGCCTATGCCCGTGATCGCCTGACCTCCTACAACGAGCAGTACCTGGCCGACGCCACCTACGAGCAGCGACGAGCCAGTGTGCCGCTGATGGAGTCGGTGTATGTACGCCGGGTCGAAACCAGCAGCGCGACTCTGGACTGGAACCTCAGCGACTCCCTGAAACTGACCTCCATCACCTCGCTGCAAAACTATCGTCACGAACGCCTGTTCGGCGACATGGGCTTCCTGTGGCCGGAAAAACAGCGCACCGTCAGCCAGGAACTGCGCCTCTCCACCCAGGGCGCAGACCGTGCCTGGGATGCAGTGGGCGGTCTGTACTGGCAGAAGAGCCGTAGCCATTCACAGCGTGAACCTGAAACCGGCGCGCCGTTGCTCGGCTCCTTCGGGCTCGCCGACAGCCGTATCGAAAACACTGAGAAAGCCGTGTTCGGTGAGTTCACCTGGCATCTGGCACCACGCTGGGACCTGACCCTGGGTGCCCGCCACAGCGAGGAAAAGGCCGAAACCACTTACACCCAGGCGGACGCACTGTTCACGCCGGGCTTCGTTTATACGGGCAACGATACCTTCACCAGCACCACGCCCAAAGTGGCGCTGGGCTTCCAGGCGACGCCGGATACCCGCCTGTATGCCTCGGTCAGCAAAGGCTTCAAGGCCGGTGGCTACAACCGCATCGGCTCCATCACCGCCGACTCGGTGGCTTACTCGCCGGAGAAATCGCTGAACATGGAAGTCGGCGTCAAATCCAGCCTGCTGGACAAGCGTCTGTGGCTCAACGCCGCGCTGTACCGCATCGATATCGACGACGTGCAGCAGTTCATCGGCGCCGCCGGCACCGGCACCCAGGCCTTGAGCAACATCGGCAAGGCGCGCAGTGAAGGGGCGGAAATGTCCCTGGACTGGCGCGCCGACGAAGCCACCCTGATTCGTCTGGCCGGGACCGTCAACCGTAACCGCATGCTCGACTCCGACCGCCAGGGCAACAGCCTGACCTACACACCCGGACGCACCTTGCGCGCTTCGGCCGAACGCAGCTTCTACTTCGACAACCTGCTGGGCGAACTGCGCCCGAGTGTCGGCATCAGCTACACCGGCAAGCATTATTTCGATGTCGACAACGAAGTGTCGCAAGGCGGCTACAGCCTGGTGGATGCACGCCTTGCCTGGCTACCGAAACCCGATCTGGAACTGGCGCTGTACGGCAACAACCTGGGCGACAAGGATTACCGGACCTACTCCTACATCACCTCTGGCGCGCAGTTCAGCCAGCCCGGCCAGGGCCGTGAATTGGGGCTGAGCACCAGAATCACGTTCTGACACCCAAGGTGTAACGAGCGAAGCCAGGCGCTTCGCTCTCTCGACGGGACATCACCTCCCTGCCACGGCCTTCGAGCCGTCGGCACGGCATCGTGCTGCCTGCTGAAAGACACGCAAAACAGAGGAGTTGCGAATGAACCCACAACACAATGCGAGCGCAATCGAACCCTTGAGCCACACCGGGCTGTTGAAACTGGCGCCCGGAATGTTTGCCATCGCGATCAGCTGTGCCGTGGTTTCAACCCTGCTCAGCCTGGTGCCACTGTGGTGCATCTACAAGATTGCCCAGACCCTGCTCAGCGCCACGCCTGACGCCGACGTCGCCCTGAACTGGGGGCTCGGTGCGCTGGCGGCTGTCGCTCTGCGCTGGCTGGTCATGACCATCAGCCACGTCACGGCGCATCTGGCGGCCTTCGAGCTGCTGCGCCAGTTGCGCAGCCGGATTGCCCGTCACCTGGGCGAAGTGCCGCTGAGCTTTTTCAGTCGAAACAGCAGCAGCGACCTGCGCCGTACCCTCAACGACGATGTCGGCTCGCTGGAAGGCTTCTTCGCCCACTCGCTGCCCGACTCGATAGCCGCTGCCGTGATGCCGCCGCTGACCCTGATCCTGCTGTTCATCGTCGACTGGCGTCTGGCGCTGGCCTGCATGGCTCCGCTGCCGCTGGCCTTTGTCGCGCAGATGCTGATGGTCAAGGGCTCCGCCGAACGCATGGCCCAATGGCAAAGCCTGCAGCAACGGATTTCCCAGAGTTTCAGCGAATACCTGCAAGGCATTCAGGTGGTCAAAAGCTTCGGCCTGACCAGCCTGCGCTTCGGCACCCTGAGCCATGACATTCGCGGTGCCGCCGCCTGGGTCGCCGGTTTTGCCCGCCGCAGCTCGCTGTTCTGGGTGGTTTTCTCGGGCCTGCTCAGCGCCAACCTGATCATCGTCGCACCGCTGGGCGCCTGGCTGCTGCTGCAAGGCAGCCTCAACCTGGAAACCCTGTTGCTGTTTCTGCTGCTGGCCCCCGCCGTGCTGATGCCACTGCTGCGCCTGACCTACATGCTCGGCGATCAGGTCCAGCGCAACGCAGCGCTGGCGCGCATCAAGAATGTGCTGCTCAGCCCGCGGTTGAGTGCCAACCCCGACGCGCGCATCCCCGATGCGCCGCTGGATCTGCAACTGGACAAGGTCTGCCACGCCTATGGCGAGCGCAAGGCGCTGGATCAAGTCAGCTTCAGCGCTCAGGCCGGCCAGTTGACGGCGCTGGTCGGCCCCAGCGGCTCGGGCAAGAGCACCGTGGCGCAACTGGTCTGCCGCCTGTTCGATGCCGACAGCGGCCACATCACCCTGGGCGGCGTGGAACTGCGCGACTGGCCGCTGGATGCCTTGCTCGAACGGGTCGCCGCGGTGTTCCAGCATGTTCATCTGTTCGACGGCAGTGTGCTCGACAACCTGCTGCTGGCGCGACCCGATGCCGATCAGGTCAGCGTCGAAGCCGCCGCCCGCGCCGCCTGTGCCCACGAATTCATCATGCGTCTGCCGCAGGGTTACCAGACCCCTGTCGGCGAAGGCGGCGCGCAACTGTCCGGTGGCGAACGCCAGCGCCTGTCGATTGCCCGTGCACTGCTGAAGAACGCACCGGTGCTGATTCTTGACGAAGCCACCGCGTATGCCGACAGCGAAAACGAAGCGCTGATCCAGCAGGCGCTGGCCAATCTGTGCCGCGGCCGGACCGTGCTGATGATCGCTCACCGCCTGCATACCGTAACCGCCGCGCAGTGCATCGTGGTGCTGGACCGGGGCCAGGTACGCGGTGCCGGGCGCCATGAACAGTTACTGGAAAGCTGCGAACTGTATCGACAGCTCTGGCAGGACCACACCCGTATTCGCCAATGGCAACTGAGCAGCGCAGGAGTACCGGCATGATTTCCCAACTGATGCGTGCCGGCGAACGCCTGGCAGGCCAGCGTGACGTTCATCTGAATCAGGGGCTGCGCCTCGCGGTGCTCGAAGGTCTGTTGAGCGCAGCGCCCTATCCCTTGTTGTACTGGCTGCTCGACAGCCTGCTCAACGGCAGCGCCAGCACCCTGAGCGTGATCGGCCTGGCGCTGGCCATGCTGGCCTGCCTGGTGTTGCGCATCGTGGTCGGAGCCATGGGTACGCCGCTGATCTTCACCGGAGCCTACGCCATGATGGCCAGCGCCCGCCTGCGGCTGGTCGACCATCTGCAAAAGCTGCCGCTGGGCTGGTTCGGCCAGAACAACAGCGGCGAAATCAGCGCCCGGGTCACCGGTGACCTGGCGCTGGTGGAGCATCTCTGGTCGCACTTTCTCGGCGTGTTCGCCCTCTCGCTGGCGCAACTGGGCTTCATGCTGATCTTCCTGTTCTGGCTGCAACCGGTGCTGGCCTGCGCCGTGCTGGCGATGCTGCCGCTGGCCTGCCTGGCCATCTACGTGGCCATCCGCAAGACCCTGGTCCAGGCCGAGCGCATGCTGGCCAGCAACAACCGGACTCAGGCCGCGTTGCAGGAATACCTTCAGGGCATTGCCGTGATCCGCAGCTTCGGCCGTTTCGGCAGCGCCCTGCAACGTCTGAACAGGGTGATGGATGCGCAGCACCGGGCCATGGTCAGCATCGAGCTCAAACCGGCGCCCTGGGTGGGCCTGTTCGGGCTGGTGATCGAGGGCGGTTTTATCCTGATGGTATTGCTCGGCTGCAAGCTGCTGCTTGCCGGACAGTTGAGTATCGAAAACCTGCTGCTGTTCAGCGTTCTGTCGCTGCCGCTGTATCGCCAGGCCATCGACCTGGGCTTCTCCACCCTGCTGCTGCGTTTCGGCCACCTGGCGCTGTCGCGCACCGAGCAGTTGCTGGAACAGCAACCGATGCCGGAACCCGCTCAGCCCCGCAAACCCCAACATTTCGACATCGAACTCAAGGATGTCCGTTTCCGCTATGCCGAGCGCGACGCAACGGTGATCGACGGCCTGTCCTGTCACCTGCCGGCTGGCACGCTGACCGCTCTGGTCGGCCCCAGCGGCGCTGGCAAAAGCACCCTGGCGCATCTGGTAGCACGACTCTGGGACATCGACAGCGGCGAACTGCTGATCGGCGGTATCGAAGCCCGCGAGATTGGCAGCGATTACCTGCAGGAACACATCTCGATGGTCTTCCAGGACGTGACGCTGTTCTCCGGCACGGTGCTCGACAACCTGCTGGTCGGCAAGCCTGGTGCCAGCGAACAGGAGGTCGTCCACGCCGCGCGTCTGGCCCGTGCCCACGATTTCATCGAAGCCTTGCCCGAAGGCTATACCACGCGCATCGGCGAAGGGGGCGGCTGGCTGTCGGGCGGCGAACGGCAACGCCTGTCGATTGCCCGCGCCCTGCTCAAGAACAGCCCGATCCTGCTTCTGGACGAAGCCACTTCCAGCGTCGATCCGTCCTCGGAAGCCGCTATCCAGCAGGGGCTCGATGCGCTGGTGCGTGACCGCACGGTGCTGGTCATCGCTCACCGCCTGCACAACATCCAGCACGCCGACCAGATTCTGGTCATGGATCGCGGGCGCATCGTCGAACGCGGCTGCCACGACGAGCTGCTGGCACGAGATGGCCTGTACGCCCGCCTGTGGCGGCAGCAGAGCCAGGCACGCCACTGGAACCTGAACACCTGAACCCTGAACGCCGCGCAGCAACGCACTACTGGCCGCGCGGCATGAGTACTTGTCTGGATGGAGTCTTACCATGTACACATCGACCAGAAAAGCCTCGACCAAGCACGCCACAGCGCTTGCAGCCTTCAACCCCGCGACATTGGTTGATGAACTCGCCAAGCAACTCCGCCTGCCCGTCGATCAGCTACCAGGCGATGCAAATCTTCTGCGCCTGGGCCTCGATTCAATGCACTTGATGGCCTGGCTCAATCGCTTTCGGCGCCAGGGCTTCAAGGTGACCTTGAGCGATCTTTACGAACACCCGACGCTGGACGGCTGGCAAGCGCTGCTGGGCACAGCCGCTGTCAATGACAACACCCAGAGCGTCGCCAGCCAGCCGCTGCCGCGCATGAGCGATGGCCAGCCATTCCCGCTGACCGCCGTGCAGCATGCCTATCTGGTGGGGCGCTCCAGCGAGCAGCCACTGGGCGGCGTGGGTTGTCATCTGTATCAGGAGTTCGATGGTCACGGGCTGACCGCAGAGGTGCTGGAGCCTGCGATCTATCAACTGATCGAACGCCACCCGATGCTCAAGACCCGCTTTCTGGCCAACGGCCTTCAGCAGTGGCAGCCGCACTCATCGTGGCCGGGGCTGAAGGTTCATGACCTGCGTCGACACGACGAAGACTCGCGCCAGCAGAGCCTGCTGCAACTGCGTGAGCAACTGAGTCATCGCCGTCTGCAGGTCGAGACTGGCGAGACCTTCGACTTTCAGCTGTGCCTGCTGCCCGAAGGCAAGCACCGGCTGCTGGTCAATATCGATCTGCTGGTCTGCGATGCCGCCAGTTTCAACCAGTTGTTCGAAGAGCTGATTGCCCTGATCGGGGAGCAACCGTTGCCGCCCTCTTCCACCGACTACGATTTCTGCAGTTATCTGACACAGGTCGAACGCAGCGATCAGGCCCGCATCGAACAGGCCAAGGCCTGGTGGATGGCGCGTCTGGACGACTTGCCGCTGGCACCGATCCTGCCATTGGCTCAGGAGCCCGAACGCATCGAGCAGGTCCGCATCAGTCGTCGTCGCGGACAACTGGACGCCGGGCAATGGCAGATATTCAAAGAGCACGCCGGCCACCACGGCGTGACCCCGACCATGGCACTGGCCACGCTGTTCAGCGCGGTATTGGGTCGCTGGAGCGGCCAACGCAAACTGCTGCTGAACCTGACCTTGTTCGACCGTCAGCCGCTGCATCCGGCGGTATCGGGCATGATTGCCGACTTCACCAATATCCTGCCGCTGCCTGTGGAATGTCACGGCCAGACTTTCGCCGAACTGGCACTGGCCAACCAGCGGACCTTTGCCCAAGTCCATGAGCACAGCGCATGGTCCGGCGTCGAGGTGCTGCGTGAACTCAAGAAGCACCAGCGCCATCCCCACGGCGCGCCTCTGGTATTCACCAGTAACCTGGGACGCCCGCTGTATGGCGAAGCCGAAGAAACCTCGATCGGCGAATTGGGCTGGGGCATTTCCCAGACCCCGCAAGTGTGGATCGACCATCTGGCGTTCGAGCACCGTGGCCAGATCATGCTGCAATGGGACAGCAACAACGACCTGTTCCCAAAAGGACTGACCGACACGCTGTTCGAGGTCTATTTCGAACAGGTCCTGGCCCTGATTGCAGACCCGGCCGGCTGGTCACGCCCGCTGCCGGAGCTGATGCCTGCCATCCAGCGGGAGGTTCGCGCGCAGGTGAACGCCACGGCGCAACCCGTACCCGCAGGCCTGCTGCACGAGGCGGTATTCGCTCAGGCTGAAGAGACGCCTGACGCCATCGCCCTGATTCAGGGCGAACGCCAATTGAGCTTCGCGCAGATGATCGACCAGGCCAGCCGCCTGGCAGGCAGTCTGCAAGCCCGAGGCGTAGGCGCAGGCGATACGGTTGCGGTCAGCATGTTCAAGGACATCGGCCAGATCATCGCCGTGCTGGGCATCCTCAAGGCTGGCGCCATTTACGTGCCCGTACCGCCCGATCAACCGCTGGCACGACGTCTGGGAATCTATAAAGGTGCCGGGGTCAGATGCGTGCTGACCAGCGCCGACGAACCCCGCGAAAGCGAAATCGACAATCGTCTCGACTGGCAGCAGGCAATCCTCGGCGAACCGCTGCTGGAGCAAGTGCCGGTCGATGAGCAACAACCGGCCTATATCATCTACACCTCGGGCTCCACCGGCGAACCCAAAGGTGTGGTCATCAGCCATCGCAGTGCCTTGAACACCTGCGTGGATATCAGCCAGCGTCATGAAGTCGGCACAGACGACCGGGTACTGGCCCTCTCGGCGCTGCATTTCGACCTGTCGGTCTACGACATCTTCGGCGTACTCGGGTCAGGTGCATCCATTGTGCTGGTCAACGAGCAGCAACGCCGCGACCCGGCGCTGTGGTGCGAGCTGATCGTGAAGCATGGCATCACGCTCTGGAACAGCGTGCCCGCACTGTTCGACATGCTGCTGACCTACAGCGAAGGTTTCGAGCTGGACAGCCCGGCGCACCTGCGAGTGGTCATGCTGTCCGGCGACTGGATCGGCCTGGATCTGCCGGAGCGTTATCACCAGTACCGTACCGATGGTCAGTTGGTGGCCATGGGCGGCGCCACGGAAGCGGCAATCTGGTCCAACACCTGCACCGTGGCGCGTGTCGAACCCCACTGGCGTTCGATTCCCTACGGCACGCCGCTGGCCAACCAGAGCTACCGCGTGGTGGATGAGCTGGGCCGCGACTGCCCGGACTGGGTTGCTGGCGAGCTGTGGATTGGCGGTATCGGCGTCGCCCAAGGTTACTTCAACGATATCGAGCGCAGCGCCCGGCAGTTTGTCGAAGTGGACGGCGAGCGTTGGTATCGCACCGGCGACATGGGCTGCTACTGGCCCGATGGCACTCTGGAGTTTCTTGGCCGTCGCGACAAGCAGGTCAAGGTCGGCGGCTATCGCATCGAGCTGGGCGAGATCGACGCAGCCTTCAATCGTCTGGATGGCGTCAAGAGTGCCATCAGCATGGCTCTGGGCGAACGAGAAAAAAGCCTGGTGGCCTTTGTCGTGCCTCAGGGCACAAGCCTGTGCAGCCCGGTGGAAGCCGATCCGCGTACACCGACCGATTATGCGCACTGGCTGGCGTCTTCCTCCATCACCGACATGTCGGCCTCGCCAGACGCTCTGCTGGCTGACTTCCTGATCCAGCATCTGGCTCTCAACGGTCTGGATTTCAGCACACCGTTCAGCCTTGACGCTGCGCTGCAAGCCTATGGTGCCCAGGAACAGTGGCGCGGGCTGATGGGGCGCTGGCTGGACTGGCTGAGTGCCCAGGGCCGCCTGAGCTGCAACGCCGACGGGCTATGGCAGCGCATACAGGTTGCCGGATCGCTCGGCTGTGCCGACAACGATTCGACTTACGTCCTCAAGGAAGCCCTGAACGCTCATCACGACGCGCTCAGCGATATTCTGCGCGGTCAGCGCAATGCCCGGACCCTGCTCGATCATCCGTACTGGTCACCCGAACATCTGCTGATGCAAAGCGCTGGCAGCCATGCAGCCCTCGAACAACTGACGGCTTCCATTGCCAGCCTCAGCCAGAGCCTGCAACGCCCGGTACGGCTGATCGAAGCCGGTGCCCGTAGCGCGGTGGGCGCGGTTTATCTGCTGGAGCGACTGAGCGCGGCCCAGGTACATTACACGGCTTTCGAAGCGTCACAGGCGCTGGTCCTCAAAGCCCGGGAACGTCTGGCCCGTTTTGCCCATGGCAAGGTCTGTCGCGACACCGATGCCGAACGCCAGGCCCTGCATTACAGTGCCGACGTGTTGTTGATCAACAACCAGTTGCATCGCCTCGATCAGCCGGGGTCGGCGCTCCGGCACTGGCTGAAACTCTGTGCACCGGGGGCCGCGGTCTGTGTGCTGGAACTGGCTCAGGCTTCCCCGCTGGCGCTGGTCAGTGCCGATCTGCTCGGCGAGGGTCAGAGTGCAGCGCAACAACTGCGCGATACGGCCTACTGGCAAAACCTGCTGGCTCAGGCCGGATTGAGCAGCGGTCATGCCGATCGTCTGGGCGATATGCAACGGTTGGTGCTGCGTGCCAGCGACACCCTGCACAAGCCCGACGCCGCACGACTGGCCAAAGCCCTGGCCAGCGAACTGCCCGGCTATATGGTCCCGCAGCGCCTGTACTTTCTCGACGCCCTGCCTCTGACGGCCAATGGCAAGATCGACCACAAGGCGCTGGCCCAACTGTGCAAGCCAGTTGTAGAAACCCTTGATGACACTCAGGCTCCGGGCACCGACAGCGAGCGACTGCTGGCGCGTCTCTGGGAAGAGCTGCTGCAGACCGGCCCGGTGCATTGCCAGAGCCAGTTCTTCCAGCTTGGCGGCGACTCACTGCTGGCCACTCGACTGATCGGCGAACTGGGCAAGCATGGCTATCGCGCCCGACTCGATGACCTGTTCAACTTTCCGAACCTGCAAGCCTTCGCCGCGACACTGGTCGCTGACCAGAGCCCCCCCGCGACACAGCTACAGCATGATCCCGCAGGCCGCTATCAGCCTTTCGCGCTGAGCGATGTGCAGGAAGCCTATCTGGTAGGTCGCCAGCGCGGCTTCGCACTGGGTGGCGTAGGCGCACATTTTTTTGTGGAGTTCTGCGTCGAGCATCTGGATATCCCGCGCTTCGAAGCCGTCTGGCAACAATTGATTACCCGCCACGACACCCTGCGCGCAGTGGTGCGCGATGGCCGTATGCAAGTGCTGGAGCAGGTTCCGGCCTTTGTGCCGCAACGCCATCGCGTCAGCGCGTTGCAGGCTCCGGAAACCCGGGCACTGCGCGATCGTCTCTCCCATCAGGTCCTCGACCCGGAACAGTGGCCACTGTTCGATGTACAGATTGCCGAAGATGGCGGCACCCACAGCAGCATTTTCATCAGTCTGGACAACCTGTTGCTGGACGGCATGAGCATGCATATTCTGCTGGCCGAGCTGGAAGTGCTGTATCAGCAGCCCGACCGCGAACTGGAGCCCATCGAGATCGGGTTCCGGGATTACCAGTGTCTGCGTGCCACACAGCCCGAGGCCGTCACTGCCCAGGCTTACTGGCAGCGTCGCCTGGACAGCCTGCCGCCTGCGCCACGCCTGCCGTTGCGCCGCGATCCGGGCGAAGTCGGTACACCGCGCTTCGTGCGTCTGGCCGAACGGATTCCGGCAGCCACCTGGGAATGCCTGAAAACCCGGGCACACCAGCATCAACTGACCCCTTCGGGGCTGCTGCTCAGTGCCTTTGCCGCCGTATTGTCGGCCTGGAGCAGCGAACGCGAACTGACCCTGAACCTCACACTGTTTGATCGTCAGCCATTGCACCCGCACATCGACCGGGTCTTGGGCGACTTCACTTCCTTGCTGCTACTGGCCTGGCAACCCACCGGCCAATGGCTCGGCAGCGCCCAGCGCCTGCAACAGCGACTCTGGCGCGACCTGGCCCAGCGCGATCATTCGGCGATCCGGGTGATGCGAGAACTGGCCAGACGCAATGGCATGGCTGCCGCACAGATGCCGGTGGTCTTCACCAGTGCGCTGGGCTTCGACAAAGGCCGCTTCATGGCCGAATCGTCCTGGCTCAAGCCGGTCTGGGGCATTTCCCAGACGCCGCAGATCTGGCTGGACCATCAGGTCTACGAGTCGGAAGGCGATCTGTGCCTGAACTGGGATACAGTCGAGGCGCTGTTCGAGCCCGCCATGCTCAACGCCATGTTCGCGCAATACATCGCCCTGTTGCGGCAACTGGCCGAACAGCCACAAGCCTGGGCCTTGCCTCTGGAGCAACTGGTCATACGCCAACAGGCAAGCGATTCGGTAAGCGCCCTGCCCCGGGCACTGCCTGTGCTGCAACCTGTGGACACCGGCGGCCAGGTGGATGAACAGATCGTCGAGCAGATCCGCCAGGGCTTCAGCGAAGTCACCGGACTGAAACTGCACGACGCCCGGCAAAACTTCTTCGATGCCGGCGCAAGCTCTCTGAAGCTGGTGCAACTGCATGTCCACCTGAGCCGCAAAGGTTATCCGCACTTGCAGGTCACGGACCTGTTCGGCTACCCCAATGCCCATGCACTGGCCCTGCACCTGAGCCAGAGCGCACCAGTCATCGAGGATCTGGAACAGGCCCGTCGCTCGCAACTGACCCAGCGCAACGCCAGGCGGCTGCGTCGCATCGGAAGTGTTTCATGACCCGCTACCTTCCTTATTGGTGCTACTACCTGCATCAAGGCATGCTCACTGCCTTGATGCTGCAAGGGGTGGTCGGCTACTTCCGTCATCAGGGGCTGGACCTTGCCAGCCTCAGCCTGTTGTCGCTGACGTTCCTGCCCTGGGTCGGCAAGTTTCTCTGGGCACCCTGGTGTGAACGCCACAGCATTGCGCTGCGCGGCAATCGCTATCTGGGCAGTCTGGTGATCCTGCAACTGTGCATGGCGATGACCCTGCTGGTGCTCGGTTTTCTGGCACCGGAACACTCGATCTACCCGATCATGGCAGGCCTGATGCTGCTGGCGTTGCTGTCGGCCAGTCACGACATCTATGCCGACGGCATCACCATTACCACCTGTGATGCTGCCAGCCGTCCGTACGCCAATACCGCGCAAGTGGGCGGCAGTTATCTGGGCGTGGTGTTCGGCTCGTTCGTGTTCCTGTACCTGGCCGAGAGCTGGGGCTGGCGTGCGGGTTTCATCGCGATGGCAGCGGTGTCATTGCTGCTGTTGCTGCCGGTGGGCTTGTTGCCTGCCAGCAAGGCCGGGACCGAACCGGCACAGCACCCGCGACTGGACCTCAGCAGCTTCACTGCCCTGTGGCCTGCCCTGTGCCTGACCGCCATCTACTACCTGGCAATGCGCGGACTGATGGCCGTGCAAACCGTTCTGCTGCTGGATCGGGGACTGAGTCTCGGGGATCTGGGCTTTGTAACGGCACTGTACGGCACCGTCGCCAGCGCAATTGGCGTATTCCTCGGAGGCTGGATGGCCAGACGCTTCGGTGCCTGGCACTGCCTGTTGCCTGCCATGGGCATCCACGCCGCGATTGCCGTTGCAGCAGCTCTGGGTGCCACGCTCTACAACCTCACGACCTGGCTGGCGCTGTTCGCGCTGGTCAATGTCGCGGCGGCCATCAGCTTCGTCACGCTCTACAACCTGCTGATGGGCGTCGTGCGGCCCCACCAGCCGGCCTCGGACTATGCCCTGCTGCAATCGGTAGATGCGGCCATCGCCATGCTGGGCTCAATGGCCGCTCTGCAGGTCGCTCACTACCTGGGCTATCCAGCCTTGCTGGCGATTCTCTCGGCGATTGCCTGCATCTGTCTGTGGCCCGCGCTGCGACTGCGTCGCCGCCTTGAACGCACTTCATCCACTTCTTCTACTTCTGCCCAAGAGGTCATTCATGCACACCTTTGAAGAGTTCTACGGCACCAGTGAACCCATCGCAGTCATTGGTCTGGCTTGCCGTTTCCCTGGAGCCAGTGACAGTACCGAGTACTGGCAAAACCTGCTGGACGGCCGCGAATGCAGCCGCCGTTTCAGCCGCGAAGAACTGCTGGCCGTCGGCCTGGATCCGGCGCTGATCGACAACCCCGACTTCGTCAATGTGGCCTCCACCATCGATAACCCGGACCGGTTCGATGCAGCGCTGTTCGGCTATTCGCGTCAGGAAGCCGAATCCATCGATCCTCAGCAGCGGCTGTTTCTGCAGACCGTCTGGCACGCTCTGGAACATGCCGGTTTTGCACCCCGCGATGTGCCCCATAAAACCGGGGTTTTCGCTTCCGGGCGCATGAGCACCTATCCGGGCCGCGACAATATCCGCGTGACCGAAGTGGCGCAAGTCAAGGGTCTGCAAGCACTGATGGGTAACGACAAGGATTATCTGGCCAGCCGCGCCGCCTACAAACTCAACCTGCGCGGTCCGGCCATGACGGTGCAGACAGCCTGCTCCAGCTCGCTGGTCGCCGTGCACATGGCGTGTGAAAGCCTGCGCAGCGGCGAGTGCGCCATGGCTGTTGCCGGTGGGGTTGCGGTGTCGTTTCCGCAACAGGCCGGCTACCTCTATCAGCCAGGCATGATTTTCTCGCCGGATGGTCGCTGTCGTCCTTTCGATGCCGGTGCCCAGGGCACTTTTGCCGGCAACGGCGTCGGTGCAGTGACCCTGCGTCGTCTGGAAGATGCCCTGCGCGACGGCGATCCGATTCTTGCCGTACTGCGCGGCAGTGCGATCAACAACGACGGCCATCACAAGGTCGGCTACACCGCGCCATCGGTGGTCGGTCAGCGTGAAGTCATCAGCGATGCGCTGCTGCTGGCCGATATCGAATGCTCCAGCATCGGCATGATCGAGGCCCACGGCACCGGCACGCCACTGGGCGACCCCATCGAAGTGCAGGCGCTGCGCGACGTATTCGCCCAGCGCAGCGATATCGGTGGCTGTGCGCTGGGTTCGGTCAAGGGCAACCTCGGCCACCTGGACACGGCAGCCGGTATCGCCAGCCTGATCAAGACCGTACTTGCCGTCAGTCACGGACGCATTCCGCCCAGCATCAACTTCGAGCGGGCCAACCCGGCACTGCAACTGGAAAACAGTCCTTTCCATGTCCCGACCCGGCCACGTGACTGGCCAGCCGGACCACGCCGTGCCGGTGTTTCCTCATTCGGGATAGGTGGTACCAACTGCCATGTGGTCGTCGAAGCCATGCCCGACCATTTGCGTAACACCAGCCCGAAACCAGAGGCCAGCGCCCTGCTGCTCAGTGCTGCCAGCCAGACATCGCTGCGGCAACTGGCCGGTCGCTATGCCCAGCAGCTCAAGCACAGCGATGCTGCGGCCAATCTGGCCCATACCGCATTGCATGGCCGTCAACTGGACTTGCCCTACCGCCTTGCCGTGCCGCTGCACGATGAAACGGCACCGGCACTCGAGGCCTTTGCCCAGGGCAACAGCGATGCCTTGTTGCATGAAGGCCATGCACAACAGGCCGCACAGCTCTGGCTGTGCAGCGGTCAGGGCAGTCAATGGGCAGGCATGGGCAAAAGTCTTTATGGCCGGTCCAAGGCTTTTACCGAAAGTCTGGACCGCAGCTTTGCCGCCTGCGCCGCGCATCTTCAGCCTTCGCTGCAATCGGTGATGTTCGGCGAACATGAGGCACTGATCGATCGCATGGATTACGCGCAACCGGCCATCGTCGCCTTTACCGTGGCCATGGCTGCCCATTGGCGGGAACAAGGCCTGACGCCGGACCTGCTGATCGGCCATTCGGTGGGTGAGTTCGCGGCCGTGGTCATCGCCGGCATCTACCGTCTGGAAGACGTGCTGCCACTGGTCATTACCCGTGGCCGCCTGATGAACCAGAGCGCCGCCGACGGTGCGATGCTTGCCGTGTTCTGCGACGCCACGACCCTGGAACCTCTGGCTCACCAGCATGGCGTCGAAATTGCCGTACACAATGCCGAACAGCATCTGGTGGCCTCGGGCAATCGCGACGGCATCGAGGCCCTGACGCAGACGCTGCAAAACCTGCAGATTCGCCATAACCGCCTGAGCGTGGCCGGTGCAGCGCACTCTCGCCTGCTCGACCCGATCCTCGACGAGTTCCAGCAAGCCTGCGCCCGCCTGCATCCCACCCCTGCAAAAATCCCGCTGATCTCGACCCTGACCGGCCAGCCGCTGACCCAGGCCGAGCTGGAAAGCGGCGATTACTGGCGTCGACACATGCGTGAGCCGGTGCGCTTCCATCAGGCATTGCAACAGGCCCTGCAAACCGGTGTCGGTATCAGCCTCGAACTTGGCCCCGATGCGCCGCTGACCGGTATCGGCACTCGCCTGCAACAACCGGGGGTGTCCTGGATCGCCAGCGCCCGACGCCACAAGCCCGCGCAGACTGTGTTGCAGGATAGCCTGCTGCGCCTGTTTGCCGCCGGAGCCAACCTGCCATGGCGCGAGTTGCTGCCAGGCAGCGGGCAACGCATCCAGGCACCGCTTTATGCCTTCGATGAACAACGCTACTGGTGCGACACCCCGACCCGGACACTGGCGACGGTGCAACAAGACCCGCTGCTGGAAGCCGGTCGCAAGGTCGTCGTGCAGGAAGGCGCAAGCCTGGACCTGCCGCGTCTGGAACGTCTCTATGTGTGCGTCACCAAGCTGCACGCGATCTATGTCGATCAGATGGTTCGTCAGTGCGTGGGCGAACGTATCGATGCTGGCGCTCCCGCGCTGGATATCCTGCGTGGCGGACGTCTGCTGCCGCGTCACCGGCAACTGCTGGTGCGCCTGCTCAATGCCTGTGTGGAAGACGGTTACTACACCCAGGAACAAGGCCGCTACCGCACGGCCATTCCCGTGCCTTACGAGCAACGGGCAACCTTGCTCAAGGAATTGCGCGACTGCTGCGAAGGTCTGGACGTGATCGCAGAAACCGTCGAACGTGCCGGCGAGCAGCTTTTCGCCATGATGAACGGCTCGGTCGAGCCCGTGGCAGTGATCTTCCCGGAAAGCGCTTCGAGCGGCGTTGAAGTGCTGTATCAGCAGTTCAGCTTCGGTCGCTATTTCAACCAGATCGCTGCAGGCGTGATAAGCGGGCTGATCGACCAGAACCGGCAGAACGGTGGCGGTCCGCTGCGCATTCTGGAAGTCGGTGGCGGTACGGGCGGCACCACCGCCTGGCTGTTGCCCGAACTCAAGGATGTGGCGGATGTGCGGTATTGCTTTACCGATATTTCCGCGTTGTTCAGCCGCCGTGCCGAAGAAAAGTTCAGCGAGTACGATTTTGTCGATTACGCCCAGTTCGACCTGCAGAAACCCGCCGGCGAACAAGGTTTCCAGGCCGGTCACTATGACCTGATCGTCGCCGCCAACGTGATCCATGCCACCCAGCATGTGGGGCAGACGCTGCAGAACCTGCGCCCGTTGCTCAAACCCGGTGGCGGTCTGTTGATGCGTGAAATCACCCGTCCGATGCGGCTTTTCGATTTCGTGTTCGGCCCGCTGGTACTGCCGCTGCACGACGAACAGGCGCGTGGCGGCGAGCTGTTTCTGTCCACCGGACACTGGCAGCAGCAATGTCGGGAAAGCGGTTTCGAGCGCCTGGACTGGCTGCCGGACGATGGCAGCGCCACCGCCAATATCAGCGAACATATTCTGCTGGCCCGCACCCAGGCCTCCAGCATCACCGCCAGCCCGGTCAGTGCCGGACACGACAGTGGCAGCCCCGTTCTGGGTCGGCAACTGGGTGAAAGCCTCTATCAGCCCGGCTGGAGAGACTGCGTCGGGCAAGCCCAGCGCTGGCAGGAGCGCCTGCAACAGGCGTGCGACGAATTGGCCGCTCGGCATGGAGATACGCGCCAGGTACCGGTATTCGCTCAGCCTGTCGCCTTGCCGGAACGGCTGGACGATCTGTCGCTGGAATGGTGCGCCAGCCCGTTCGGGGTCGCCCGTGTGACGCTCAAGCAGCGTGACGCCCAGGGGCAATGGCTCCTGCTGGCAAGTGCCGATAACCAGCCAGCCGCCAGCGTTGCTCTGCCTGCGTTGAAGGCAGCGCCCGGTACTCATTACGCCTGGCAGTGGCAAACCCTGGAAGTGCAGGGCTCACCTGTACCGGCGCTACGCATTGAACCGGCCAGCGCACGACCGTTACTGGCCGCCGTGGGCATCGCTCACGACCCTGAGGCAAAGGCCTGCCTGCTGATCGTGGAAAACGGCGCATTGCCAGCCATCACCGCCGATGTGCTCGACGCCCTGACCCGCAATACGGATCAACCCTTGCTGGTGGTCACCCGCAATGCCTGGTCAACGACCACCGTGAATCCCGAACAGCGCGCTATCTGGGGCCTGCTCAAGGTTGCCAGTGCCGAGCAACCGGAGCGGGCGCTGGCGGCTATCGATCTGGATGGCAGTGATGAATGGCAACAGCTCTTGCCGGGGCTGAGTGCCGCACAGAGCGGCGAACGCTGGATCGCCATGCGCAAGGGTCTGGTACAGGCCCAGACACTGGCCGTACAAACCCATGGCACCACGCATCTCCCGGCGCAAAGTTTCACCGGCAATGGCTGGCATGTGGTGACCGGTGCCTTTGGCGGCCTGGGTCGTTTGAGCGTCGAGTGGCTGGCTTGTCAAGGAGCCCGACGCATTGCCCTGCTCGCCCCTCGCTGCCCTGAAGATGCCGGGCAATGGTTCGCCCGCCTGCAACAGCAGCACGGCTGCGAACTGCGCTGGCTCGACTGCGATGTCAGCGACCCGGCCGCACTGGGCATGTGTCTGGAAGACCTGCAACTGGACGGCGGCCTGAGCGGTGCCATTCATAGTGCCGGACTGCTGGACGATACGCCGCTGGCCAACCTCGACAACAGCCGCATGCAACCGCTGTTGCAGGTCAAATGCTCGGCAGCCCTCCAGCTCCAGACCGCACTGGCCGAGCAGGGCCGCTATCTGCTGCTCTACTCTTCGGCCGCCGCCAGCCTCGGCGCGCCGGGCCAGGGTGCCCATGCCCTGGCCAGTGCCTATCTGGACGGCCTGGCCGAGTCCAGCCCCGGTGCCAGCCTGCGCACCATCAGCATTGCCTGGGGTGCCTGGGGTGAAATCGGTCGTGCCGCCAAAGACAACCTGCATGCCAGACTGGCCGAAGGCGGTATGGGCACGCTGCAAACCGGCGAAGGACTCTGGCATCTGGAACAGGCGATCATGCGCGGTGCACCATGGCACCTGGCAATGCGTGTGGATGAGGAACGCATCGATCCCCGTCGCAAACTGTTCGCGCACCGGCACAAGCAACCTGCGGCCCAGCCACCCGCCAGAAAAAACCGGCAGACCGAGGCCATTGCAGCACCGATCCTGACCGGCGATGCGCTGGCCGATCGTCAGGCACTGAATCAGTGGCTGAGCGCATCGATCTGTCGACAACTGCGACTGGCCTCCGACTCCGCCCCATCGGAAAACCAGGACCTGATGCAACTGGGCCTGGATTCCCTGCTGTTTCTGGAACTGAGCAGCGATATCCAGCGCCAGCTGGGCATTCGTCTGGACGCCGAACAGGCCTATCGCGACCTGAGCATCCGCGGTCTGAGCGCCCTGTTGCTGGCCAATGCCGGGAAAGCACCAGTGGCCTCCAACGATCTGCAGATCGTGCCGGATCCGCAGGCCCGCTTCGAGCCATTCCCGCTGACGCCGATTCAGCACGCCTACTGGCTCGGTCGTACCGATCTGATCGAATACGGCGGTGTGGCCTGCCATGTGCTGTTCGAATGGGACAAGGCCTATGCCGACTTCGACCTGGACCGTTTCGAGCGGGCCTGGAATGCGCTGATCGCCCGCCACGACATGCTGCGCATGGTGGTGGACAGCGACGGTCGGCAACGCATTCTGGAGCAGACGCCCTGGTACAAACTGCCACGCAATGACCTGCGCGACCTGCCTGGGGAGCAACAGCAGCAACGCTTGCTGGGCATTCGCGAAGAGATGTCGTATCGGGTACTGCCCGCCGACCGCTGGCCGCTGTTCGAGGTCGCGGTCAGCGAACTGGATGCCGGCAACTGCCGTCTGCACATGAACCTCGATCTGCTGCTGTTCGATGTGCAGAGTTTCAAGGTGATGATGGATGATCTGGCCACCGCCTATGCCGGCCAGGACCTCGCACCTCTGCAATTGACCTTCCGCGATTATGTACTGACCGATCTGGCCCAGCGCGACAGCCTGCAATGGCGGCAGTCCTGGCGCTACTGGCAGGACACTCTGGAGCAGCTTCCGCCTGCACCGCAGTTGCCCATGGCCGACGTGCCGCAACAGGGTCAGCCACGTTTCCGAACGCTGCAGGCCACTCTGGGTGCCGGGCACTGGAGCCGCTTCAAAGCGCAATGCCAGCAGTCGGGCGTCACCGCCTCGGCCGCCTTGCTGGCGCTGTTTGCCCAGACCCTGGAAAGCGTCAGCCGCACGCCGGATTTCACCCTCAACCTGACCTACTTCAACCGCCGTCCGCTGCATCCGCAGGTTCAGCAGTTGATCGGCGATTTCACTTCGGTGTTGTTGATCGACTTCCAGCTAGGACGCGGCGACAGCCTGCGTCAGGTCATGGAAAGTACCCAGGCACGCCTCTGGCAGCGTCTGGCTCACACCCAAGTCAACGGCGTTGAACTGATGCGCGAACTCGGACGCCGTCAAGGGCAGAGCCGTCAACCGGCCATGCCGGTGGTGTTCACCAGCATGCTCGGCATGTCCCTGGATGGTAAGGCCATCGATCAGGCCATGACCTCGACCCTGGGCGACCCGGTGCATGTCTTCACCCAGACCCCGCAGGTCTGGCTCGACCATCAGGTTATGGAGATAGACGGTGAACTGGTGTTCAGTTGGTACTGCATGGAAGACGTGCTGGCCGATGGCCTGATCGACAGCCTGTTCCAGGCCTACGGCGAACTGTTGCACAAGCTGGCCAGCCAGCCGCAAGGCTTCGATGAGTTACCCGCCCTGCCGCGCCACGACTGGTCCCTGAACCTGGAGGGCGAGCGCTTCGATCCGCAAGCGCTCGAAACGCAGTTGCGCGCTGCCAGCGGCGTGCATGCCGCGCGGATCAGTGTCGACAGCGATAGCCGCACCTTGCTCGGCGAACTGATTGCCACGCCGCCGGCGGCTCTGGATGACCGCATTCTCGCCCCGCTGCCATTGCCGCTGAGCGAACTGCCGGACCTGAACGACGCACAGCGCCAGGAAGTGGATCTGACCTGGCAGGCGCTGGAAAGCCGTGCCCGCCAGGGCATTCTGGCGACCCTGCAAAAGCACGGGCTGTTCACCCAGGCCGGTCAGAGCCATGACCTGCCACAGGTGATGACCCGCCTGGGAGCCTTGCCGCAATTCCGCGGGCTGCTGCGCCAGTGGCTGGGCATGCTCTGCCAGCAGGGCTGGGTGGAACAGCAAGGTCAAAGCTACCTGACCCTGTTGCCACAGGGCGCCCCGGCCACCCTCGACAGCCTGCCCGCTGCCGAATGGAGCCAGACGCTTTCGACCTACCTGGATGCCTGCATCGAGTTGCACGGGGAATTGCTGCGCGGAGATCGTTCGCCGCTGAGTCTGTTGTTCGGCAACAGCGACGCGGTGGTCAAGGCCCTCTACAGCAACAACCCGGTCCTGCATTGCCTGAACAGTGCGCTGGCGCTGACTGCCAAGGCGCTGGCCGGCAAGCGGCGTGATCTGCGGGTGCTGGAAGTCGGTGCCGGGACCGGTGCCACGACCAATCACCTGTTGCCGATGCTGGAAAGCCACCTGAGCGAATACCGCTTCACCGACCTGTCCACGCTGTTCCTCAAGCAGGCGCAGGAGCGCTTTGCCGACTGGCCGCAACTGACCAGTTCGATTCTGGACCTGAATCGGCCCGTGGATTTCACCCAGCACCCCGAACAGGGTTATGACCTGATAGTAGCGGTCAACGTGATGCACGATGCGTCCCACGTGAGCCGTTCGCTCAAGCGTCTGCATCGCCTGCTGCGCAGCGGCGGCCACTTGCTGTTGCTGGAGGCCACCGAACGCGACAGTGCGCTGCAACTGGCGAGCATCGGTTTCATCGAGGGGCTGAGCAACTTTGAAGACGAGCGCAGCGAGGACGACAAAGCCATGCTCGACCTGCCGCGCTGGCGTCAGACCGTACAAGCCTCAGGTTTCAGTTGGGTGATGAACTGGCCAGAGCAGGCCAGGGACAGCATGCGTCAGCATTTCATGCTGGCCAGGGCCGAAGGCACTAGCCATCTGGATCTACCTGCCTTGCAGGCCGGTATCGCACAGCCGACTGACTGGCCACTGACGCTGCGTCAGGTCGAACACTTTGGCAGTGAATCCAATGCAGCGCAGACCGAAGACATTGCGGCAGAAGCCAGACTGACTGCCGTCGTCGACCCGGCCATCCTCAGCGCCGTGTCAGGCCTGTGGCAGGAACTGCTCGGGCAAAGCCTGGATGCAGAAAGCGATTTCTTCCAGAGTGGCGGCGACAGCCTGATCGCGACCCGCATGATCGCGCGCCTCAACCGCATGGGGTATCCGGGCAGCAGCTTGCGCAATCTGTTCGACAACCCGCGTATGGGCGACTTCTGCGCCACCCTGCAGACCACTGAAACCCGCTCCGACGACAATCCGCTGGCCCTGGCCCGTGGGCGCAACAAGCTGCCGATGTTTGTGTTCCATGCATCCGATGGCGAGACAGGCGCTTACCTGCCGCTGGCTCGGGCACTGGATCTGCAGGTCTTCGGCCTGCAGGCCGCCGAGGCACTGAACGCTCAGTCCCTGCAGGATCTGGCAGCCAATTACGTACACGCCATTCGCCGTCAACAGGCCAACGGGCCATATGTGCTGCTGGGCTGGTCCTACGGATCATTCGTGGCCGAGGCCGCGGCTCATCTGTTGCAGCGTGAGGGTCAGCAGGTGCGCCTGATCCTGCTGGACCCGGTCTGCCGTGAGGACTTCCACTTCGAGAACCGTTCGGGCCTTCTGCGCCTGATGGCCCAGGGTGCGAAGACCGTCGAACTGCCGGACGATCTGGAACAGCTCTCCCCGTCCAGGCAACTGGAAGTGTTCATGGGCAATGCCACACGGGCCGGAGTCCTGAAGAACCAGCCGGAGCCGGAACAGGCCCGACAGTGGCTGCAACGCATCGAGCATCTGATGAAGTTGCTGACCCGCCATTCGCGTCCGCAGCACCTGAACCTGCCTTGCCTGTGGCTGACTGCCGAAGGGCGTCCACAGCACTGGCAACCCGCCGAGCGGGACTGGCAGGACTGGGCTGCACAAGCCAGTCGCCAGACCATGAACTGCGATCACTGGCAACTGCTGCTCGAACCGCAACAGGTCGAGCGCACCGCCGCCGCCATCAACAACTGGCTGGCCGCTACCCATAAGGAGCATCGGCAATGAGTACACCCTTGAAGGTCCTGATAGTCGGGGCCAAATTCGGCGAGCTGTACCTCAACAGTTTCCTGGACGAACAACCGGGCCTGCAACTGGCTGGCCTGCTGGCCAATGGCAGCCCGCGCTCACGGTCGCTGGCCAATGCCTTCGGCATCCCGCTGTACACCGACATCGAGCAACTGCCCGGCGATCTGGACATTGCCTGTGTCGTGGTGCGCTCGGCCATCGTTGGCGGTGTCGGCGGGCAGCTCACGGAAAAGCTGTTGCGCCGCGGTCTGCATGTCATTCAGGAGCATCCGGTTCATCCGGATGAAATCGCCCGTCATCAGCAACTGGCCGCGCAGTCGGGGCTGCATTACATCGTCAACAGTTTCTACCCGCACACTGAAGCCGGACGTTGCTGGACCGGTGCGGCGCAACGTGTCAGCCAGTTGCTCGACGGCCAGAAACCGCAACTGGCGCAACTGACCACCAGTCGCCAGTTGCTCTATTCGAGCCTGGACCTGCTGCTGCAAGCCCTGGGCTGCGAGCTGGCAGCCCAGGCCAGCGTCAACCTGGTGGATCGCGATCCGGACTTCCACACCCTGTCGCTCAATCTGCCCGGCAGCCGCGTGCTGTTGCGCCTGCAAAGCTGGATGGACCCCGACGACCCGGATCTGCACAGCCTGGTCATGCATCAGTTGAACCTGGCCTGGAGCAGCGGTTATCTGTCGCTGGATGCCAGCTATGGCCCGGTCAACTGGACGCCCGCGCTGCATGCCGACAGCCATGACGATGATCGACAAACGCTCTACACCAGTACCGCGCATTACCTGGAACGGGCCACTGCGCTGCCGCTGCATCCGGCGGCCAGCCACTGGCGCAGTGCCCATGAAATCGAAGGACCGGCAGGGGTCGCCTGGCTGTTGCAGCGCCTGAAGGCCTGTATTCAGGGCGAGCCTGTCACAACCGGCCTGAGCGGCGACTACCAACTGGCACTGGCCAGGCTCTGGCAGGAAACCCTGCGCTGCGCCGGGCCTGCCGAGCAGCGTTCGGTCGCGCCGCCGCGCATCATCGATGCCGCACAACTGCGGGCGGAGGCTTGAGGTCATGGGGATGTTGCGACCTTATCTTCAGGCCGACCACTGCGACACCCACATGCTGCTCTGCCCCTTCGCCGGAGCCAGCAGTGGCGCGTTTCACAGTTGGCGCGGCCTGGACGAACCGTGCCTGGATCTGTCGCTGGCGGTCTATCCGGGACGCGACCAGCGTATGCATGAACCTTGTGTGCGCCAGGTCCAGCCACTGGCCGAAAGCCTTGCCGCCGAAATCCGGGCACTGAGCAACCCGCAGCGCCAGAAGCTGATTCTGGCCGGGCACAGCATGGGCGCTCAGGTGGCTTTCGAAACCTGCCTGTTGCTGGAAAAAGCCGGTACACCGCCCGCCGGGCTGGTGCTGTCTGCCTGCCATGCACCGCATCTGAGTGGCAGGCGTCTGCTCAGCCACCTGGATGACCAGCGTTTTATCGAGCAACTGGTCGCCATTGGTGGCTGCAGCGAAGAACTGCTGGCCGACCGCGACCTGCTGATGCTGTTCATGCCGCTGCTGCGCGCCGACTTCCAGGCCACCGAGAGCTATCACCGCCTGCTTGATCCACAGCGCCAGCGGCTGCGCACCCCGACCTTACTGCTGCACGGCAGCCATGACCCTGAGGCCGATGCCGAGGAAGTCGCTGCCTGGAGCCAGTGGCTGTGTGGCGATCATCAGCAACATGCCATGGCAGGCGATCACTTTTATCTGACTCAGCGTCCCAGGGCCTTTACGGCCCGGGTTCTCGACTTTATCGAGAACAGCATCAGCCCTTTCCATCATTAACGGGAACCTGACATGAACACAGAACACAGACTGGCAAATGACCCGCTGCAACCCTATCTCGACCTGACACTTCCCCAGCGTCTGCAACACTGGGCGCAGGCCAAGGGCTCGTCTACCGCTCTGGTCGCAGGCGAGCTGCGCGTGAGCTACACACAGCTCCAGCAACGGGTCGAACGCCTGGCAGGCGGGCTGGCGGCACTGGGCATCGTGGCCGGTGATCGGGTCATGCTGCAACTGCCCAACGGCATGGCTTTTGTCAGCGCCTTTTTCGCCGTAATGCGCATCGGCGCACTGCCGATCCTGACCATGCCCACCCAACGTGCCCAGGACATCGAAGCGCTGTGCCAACTGGCCGAGCCGGTGGCCTATCTGATCCCCGAGCGCATCCGTGACTTCGATTACCGGGAAATGGCCGCGGGCATCATCGAGCGCCAGCCCTCATTGCGCCATGTGATTGTCGATGGCGAACCGGGAGCTTTCACTGCCTTGTCTTCCCTGGATGCGCCCTGCCCGCCATGGCCGATCATCGATCCGCGCGACACCGCGCTGTTGCTGCTTTCCGGCGGCACCACCGGAACCCCCAAGCTTATTCCCCGCAGCCATGCGGCCTACGCCTACAACTTTTCCCTTTCGGCAGAACTGTGCGAAATCGACAGCAACAGCGTGTACCTTGCAGTCCTGCCGACCGCCCATAACTTCACCCTGGCCTGCCCGGGTATCCTGGGCAGTCTGGCGGCAGGCGCGACAGTCATTCTGGGAGCAAGCGCCAGTTGCGATCAGGCGATGCCGTTGATCGAACGCGAACGGGTCACCCATGTGGCGCTGGTGCCGCCACTGGCCCAACTCTGGGCTCAGGGCCGGGAATGGGAGGACAGCGATCTGTCGAGCCTGAAGCTGTTGCAGGTTGGCGGCTCCCGGCTCGATCCGGTTCTGGCGCAGCAGTTGCTGGACGCCATCGGCTGTCGGCTGCAACAGGTATTCGGCATGGCCGAAGGCCTGCTGTGCTACACCCGCCCCTCCGACTCTCTCGATGTGGTGATCAACACTCAGGGTCGCCCGCTGTCGCCATTCGATGAAGTACGGCTGGTGGACGCCGATCTGCAGGACGTCGCACCGGGCCAGACCGGAGAGTTGCTGACCCGCGGCCCTTACACCATCTCCGGTTACTACCGGGCCGAAGCCCATAACGCCGTCAGCTTTACCCGGAATGGCTTTTACCGCAGCGGCGACCTGGCGCGCTGGACACCGGAAGGCAACATCATCGTCGAAGGCCGGATCAAGGAACAGATCCAGCGCAGTGGCGAAAAGATCTCCGCCGCACTGATCGAATCCCACCTCAATGCCTTGCCTGAAGTCGAAGCCGCGGTTGTGGTTGCCGTACCCGACAACCTGCTGGGCGAGCGCATCTGCGCCTTCATTCTCGGCGAACAACCTCCGGGCGCCGCTCAGCAGGTACGCGACCAATTGCGCCAGTGCGGGCTGGGCGAGGACAAGCTACCCGATCAGTTCGAGTGGGTCGGTGCCTGGCCGCTGACCGCCGTGGGCAAGATCGACAAACGCCAACTCGCCGTCATGGCTCAGTGAATCCGGAGTTCTCCATGAGTGCCATCAAGTCCGCGCCCGACTGCCAGAACCTGGGCGACATACGCCTGGGCATCGACAGCATTGACCAGCAGATCGTCGACCTGCTTGCCCGACGCTTGACCTATGTAAAGGCCGCGACCCGCTTCAAGGCCGACGAACAGAGCATTCCGGCCCCGGAGCGGGTCGCGGCCATGCTTGAGGAGCGGCGGCAATGGGCTGCCGAAGCGGGCCTGCCGGTGGATCAGACCGAAGACTTCTTCAAGGACCTGATCCACTGGTTCATCAATCAGCAGATCACGCACTGGCGCACCCTGCATCAGGAGGCTCGTGAACAATGAACCCACTTCCCTCGTTCGACGGGCTTCTGGAATGCCTGAAACAGGCCCGGCAGCGGGTCAGTGCGCAGCGACCTCGGGTGCTGGCGTCGTTCTCCACGCCTTCACCGGAAGTCGAACCGCTGACCTTGTTCAGCGCCAACCGCCAGCACCTGCAACCGGCCAGCCTGTGGCACGTCAAGGCTCAGGCGCAATATCGTCTTGGGCTGGGGCTTGCCCACGAGTTCAATGCCGATAGCACCGAGAGCTGGCAGACGCTCGAAACACGCTGGCAGAGTCTGGCGGCAGACGCCGTTGTGCATGGCCCCCACCGGCCGGCGCTGTTCGGTGGCTTTGCCTTTGACAGACAGCATCACCGGACCCGCTTGTGGCGCGATTTCCCCGATGCCGCCATGACCTTGCCGCGCTTCGAGTTGCACGAAAACGAAGGCCGCACACGCCTGATCGTCAATGCGCTGGTGGAACAAGACACCGCCTGTGAGCAACTGGCTGAAAGGCTGGTAGAGCAATGGGCTGCAGTTCTCGAGCGTCCCGTGCCCGGTACTCTTGTGCCGGCCGATAACTATGTGCGTCTGTCCATGGCGCATCTCTGGAAACAGGACGTGAGCAATGCGGTCAGCCAGATCCAGCGCAGCGATCTGAAAAAGGTCGTGCTGGCCCGCTCGCAGAACATACCGGTAGCACAGCCCTTGCATCAGGTCATGCAGCGTCTGTTGCACAAACAGCCCAATGCCTATCTGTTTGCCTTCGCCCGGCAGAACAGTTGTTTCATGGGGGCCTCGCCCGAATGCCTGCTGACCGTGCAGGGCAACAAGTTGCAGACCATGGCTCTGGCCGGCAGCGCACCTCGCGGTCGCAACACGGTTGACGATACAAGGCTGGGCGAGCAATTGCTGGCCAGTCAGAAGGACAATGCCGAGCATGCGATGGTGGTCGCCAGCCTGAAGGAATGCCTGAGTCAGCACTGTCTGGAACTGGATATCGCCCGACAGCCGCGTCTGCACAAACTGCCGCATATCCAGCATCTGCTGACGCCGGTCCAGGGCACGCTTGCACCCTCCACCAGCCTGCTGGGCATCGCCGAAAGCCTGCATCCTACCCCGGCAGTGGGTGGATTGCCGCGAAGCAAAGCCCTGGATTACATCCGCAATCATGAGCATCTGGACCGTGGCTGGTACGCCGGGCCGGTGGGCTGGATGGATGATCGCGGCAGCTGCGAATTTGCCGTCGCCCTGCGCTCTGCACTGCTGGATGGTCAGCGAGCGACCCTGTTTGCCGGGTGTGGACTGGTCAGTGAATCGGAGCCGGAGAGCGAGTATCGGGAGAGCGATCTGAAAATGCAGACCATGCGCGAGGCGTTACAAGGATAGGCCAGCCGGCCGATCAGTTAAGTAAGGCATAACTGTCACTTGTGGGAGGGGCCTTGGCCGCGACAGCCGGCTTGAAGGTGCTGAAAATGTGTTGCCTGTAAGCAGGTCGTCGCGGCCAAGGCCCCTCCCACGGATTGATATCCAGCCAGTTGGCGGGGGCTTACTTCACACCTGCCCCTTGCAGGAAGAACTGCTGCAACAAAGCGGCCATACCCGAGCGCGCTACCCGGCCGCGGCGCTCTGCATCCACCAGTCCGAACAGCTGCGACGCGAAGATTTCTGTCAGCACCGGCGCGCCGATATCGATCCGGAACACACCTTCGCGCTGGCCGCGCAGAAAGAAAGCGTCCAGTGCCCCCGAGTACGGCATCCAGCGGGTGCCACCACAGCGCTCGTCCATGGAATCCGGACGCCACTGGAAACACAGGAACACCAGTACTTCACGATGGGTCAGGTGCCCTTCGATCAGGCGACTCAATGCATCCAGCGGTGGAGCATGCTCCAGATCCGACGCTTCGATGACCTGATTCATCAGGTGCGAGCCATGGTTGAGCAACATTTCGATGAGGTTGTTGCGTGTCCCGCAGAAGCGATTGAGGGTCGCCTTGCTCACACCGGCAGCCTGGGCGATGTCCTTGACCGTACCTGCCGGGTGTTCGACAAGCGCGACAGCCAGGGCTTTCAGGAGTTTTTCATCAGCAGCGGGTAAATCCATTGGATAGCTTTTCACTCGTCGAAATGGCGTGGCGGGCATTGTGCAGAAAAAGCCCGTTTCCTCAAAGAACATTAACAATTGCTCACAAAAGATTCACATGAGCCAATATTGACTCACTTTAGTACAAAACAGATCATTCGCAACTTTAGCGACTAATGGGCGTTGCCCGGGTGAAAGCATGAGTACGTTGCGCGAATGGCGTGTTATTCCGGTTGTCACGCTGCTGGCCGCCTTGGGTCTGGCAGGTTGCGATCAAAAGGCCCAACAGGGCTGGGGAGCGTCAGGCGCGCCACGGGAAGTGGAGTCCGTGGCCGTCAAGGCCGAATCTTTCACGCTGGTCAACGAACTGCCAGGTCGCATCGAGCCGGTCCGGGTTGCTCAGGTACGAGCCCGGGTCGCGGGCATCGTGCTCAGTCGCAACTTTGTCGAAGGTGCCGATGTAAAGGCTGGCGATGTTCTGTTCCAGATCGACCCTGCCCCATTCAAGGCCGCACTTTCCAAGGCCCAGGGTGAACTGGCGCGTACCGAAGCCACGCTTTACGAGACCCAGGCCACCGTCAAACGCTATGAACCGCTGGTGAAAATCGAAGCGGTCAGCCAGCAGGATTACGACACCGCCAAAGCCGCACTGCAGAACGCCAACGCCGCCAGGCGCTCGGCCCAGGCCGACGTCGAGACGGCACGGCTGGATCTGGGGTATGCCACCGTCAGGGCACCCATCTCCGGTCGTATCGGTCGCGCCACCGTTACCGAAGGTGCGCTGGTCGGTCAGGGTGAAACCACATTGATGGCGACCATCCAGCAACTGGACCCGGTGTATGCCGACTTCACCCAGCCGGTGGCCGACGCTCTGCGCATGCGTAGCGCCATCCAGAACGGCAGTCTGCCCAAGGGCGGTGAAGATGCCTTGACCCTGAGTGTCGAAGGCACCGACTACCAGAGCCGCGGTACCCTGCTGTTCACCGATATCGCCGTAGACCCCACCACCGGCCAGGTTTCCCTGCGCGCCCGTTTCCCCAACCCGGACGGCATCCTGCTGCCCGGCATGTATGTGCGGGTTCATACCCCACAGAGCACCAGCGATAACGCCATCCTGATTCCTCAGCGTGCCATCAAGCGCTCCAGCGACGGCGCGGCCCAGGTGCTGGTCATCGGCAAGGATGGAACAGTGGAAGCCAGACCGGTGAAAACCGGTGCGATGCAGGGCTCGCGCTGGCAGATCACCGAAGGTCTGAATACCGGCGAGCAGATCATTGTCGGCAACATGACCGGTCTCAACCCTGGTGACAAGGTAGTCCCCAAATCGCAACCCGCTCAGCAGCAGGCCAAGGCCCAGTAAGGCCGACTTCAGCGCGATCAAGGATAACTTTCTATGTCACTGTTCTTTATCAAGCGCCCCAACTTCGCCTGGGTCGTTGCCTTGTTCATCCTGCTGGCGGGCCTGATGGCTTTGCCGTCGCTGCCGGTGGCGCAATACCCGGTCGTGGCGCCGCCGCAGATCACCGTCACCGCCACCTACCCCGGCGCTTCCGCCAAAGTGCTGGTGGACTCGGTCACCAGCGTCATCGAGGATGAACTCAACGGCGCCAAGGGAATGCTGTATTACGAGTCGACCAGCAACTCCACCGGTTCTGCCGAGATCAACGTGACCTTCAACCCGGGGACCAACCCGGACATGGCTCAGGTCGAGGTGCAGAACCGCATCAAGAAAGCCGAAGCACGCCTGCCGCAACCGGTGCTGAACCAGGGGTTGCAGGTGGAACAGGCCAGCTCCGGGTTCCTGATGATTTTCGCCCTGAGTTACAAGGGCGATTCGACCAACAAGGACACCGTTGCCCTGGCCGACTATGCGGCGCGTAACGTCAACAATGAAATCAGCCGCGTGACCGGCGTCGGCAAGCTGCAGTTCTTTGCTGCAGAAGCGGCCATGCGTGTGTGGATCGATCCACAGAAGCTGGTGGGTTTCGGTCTGTCCATCGATGACGTGAATACGGCGATTCAGGGCCAGAACGTCCAGGTGCCTGCCGGCAGTTTCGGCAGTACGCCCGGCTCGTCGCTGCAAGAGCTGACCGCAACCCTGGCAGTCAAGGGCACGCTGGACAACCCCGAAGAGTTCGGGCGCATCGTGCTGCGCGCCAATCAGGATGGTTCGACCGTTCATCTGTCCGATGTCGCACGCCTTGCCGTGGGCAGCCAGGACTACAACTTCGAATCGCGCCTGAACGGCAAGCGTGCCGTGGCCGCGGCCATCCAGCTCTCGCCGGGGGCCAACGCCATCGAGACGGTAAAGGCCGTCAAACAGCGCCTGACCGAGCTGTCGGTCAACTTCCCGGACGATGTCGAGTTTTCCGTACCCTATGACACTTCGCGCTTTGTGGATGTGGCCATCGACAAGGTGATCTACACCCTGATCGAAGCCATGGTGCTGGTGTTCCTGGTGATGTTCCTGTTCCTGCAGAACATCCGCTACACCCTGATTCCGACCATCGTGGTGCCGGTCTGTCTGGCCGGTACGCTGGCGATCATGTACCTGCTCGGCTTCTCGGTGAACATGATGACCATGTTCGGCATGGTACTGGCCATCGGTATTCTGGTAGACGACGCCATTGTGGTGGTGGAAAACGTCGAGCGGATCATGGCCGAAGAAGGCCTGTCCCCGGCGGCCGCTACGGTCAAGGCGATGGGCCAGGTGTCGGGGGCGATTCTGGGCATCACTCTGGTGCTGGCTGCCGTGTTCCTGCCGCTGGCCTTCATGGGCGGCTCGGTCGGAGTGATCTACCAGCAGTTCTCGTTGTCACTGGCGGTGTCGATCCTGTTCTCGGGCTTCCTGGCCCTGACCTTCACCCCCGCGCTGTGCGCCACCCTGCTCAAGCCGATTCCGGCCGGGCATCACGAAAAACGCGGTTTCTTCGGTGGCTTCAACCGTCTGTTCGAAAAGCTGACCCAGCGCTACGAGCGTCTGAGTTCAAGTATGCTCAAGCGTGCGGGCCGTTACATGCTGGTGTATGTCGGCATCGTGGGTCTGCTGGGCTTCTTCTATCTGCGCCTGCCGGAATCCTTCGTGCCGGTTGAAGACCAGGGCTATCTGATCGTCGACGTGCAACTGCCGCCCGGTGCCACCCGCGCGCGGACCGATGAAACTGCACAATTGCTGGAAAAGTACCTGATGTCCCGCGAGAGCACCGACTCGGTGACGATGCTGCTGGGTTTCAGTTTCTCCGGCATGGGTGAAAACGCCGGTCTGGCTTTCCCGACCCTGAAGGATTGGTCCGAGCGCGGCAAGGGGCAGTCGGCCGCCGATGAAGCGGCTGCATTCAACCAGCATTTCGCTGGCCTGAGCGACGGTACAGTAATGGCCGTCACGCCACCGCCGATCGAAGGCCTCGGCACTTCGGGCGGCTTTGCATTGCGCCTGCAGGACCGTGCCGGTCTGGGCCGCGAAGCCTTGCTGGCCGCACGCAACGAATTGCTGGGCAAGGCCAACGGCAATCCGAAGATTCTCTACGCCATGATGGAAGGTCTGGCGGAAGCGCCACAGTTGCGTCTGAACATCGACCGGGAAAAGGCCCGCGCCCTGGGGGTGAGTTTCGAGTCGATCAACAATGCTCTGTCCACGGCGTTCGGTTCATCGGTCATCAGTGACTTCGCCAACGCCGGCCGTCAGCAACGCGTCGTGGTGCAGGCCGATCAGGAATCGCGCATGACGCCGGAAAGCGTCCTGAAACTGCATGTCCCCAACAGCAGCGGCACACTGGTTCCACTGGGCGCCTTCGTCACCACCCAATGGGAAGAAGGCCCGGTGCAGATCGCCCGCTATAACGGCTACCCGGCGTTCAAGATCTCGGGTGACGCAGCACCCGGGATCAGCACCGGCGAGGCGATGGCCGAAATCGAACGGATTGTTTCCGAACTGCCAGCGGGCATTGACTATGAGTGGACCGGCCTCTCCTACCAGGAGAAAGTTGCCAGCGGTCAGGCAACCGTGTTGTTCGCTCTGGCGCTGGTAGTGGTGTTCCTGTTGCTGGTTGCGCTTTATGAAAGCTGGGCGATTCCACTGGTGGTCATGCTGATCGTACCGGTCGGAGCCCTGGGAGCCGTGCTGGCGGTAACCGCGGTCGACATGCCCAACGATGTGTACTTCAAGGTCGGCCTGATCACCATCATCGGTCTGGCGGCGAAGAACGCGATTTTGATCGTCGAATTCGCCAAGGAACTGTGGGAGCAAGGTCATTCCCTGCGCGAGTCGGCTCTTCAGGCGGCACGCCTGCGTTTCCGCCCGATCGTGATGACCTCACTGGCCTTTATCCTGGGTGTCGTCCCGCTGACCATCGCTACCGGTGCCGGCGCAGCCAGCCAGCGCGCCATCGGCACCGGCGTGATCGGCGGCATGCTCAGCGCGACACTGCTGGGGGTGATTCTGGTGCCGATCTTCTTCGTCTGGGTGCTGTCGGTATTGCGCCGCAAACCCAAGGCAATCGAACAGGAGTAATGCCGATCAATCGTAATTTGTGGGAGAGGACTTGGCCGCGACGACCTGCCTGCGCTTGAAGGCAGCACATTTTCAGCGCACTTCAACAGGCTGTCGCGGCCAAGGCCCCTCCCACGGATTGAATCTACTTATGGCTCGTGATCTGTGACCAGGCCGGGCTGGCGTCGAGAAGGAACTTCGACGCCCTGCTCACCTGATTCTTGCCTTGGGACTTGGCCGAATAGAGCGCCCGGTCGGCCAGTTCGATCAGACCTTTCTGGTCCACAGGCTCGCTGCGATGGCCGAGGGTTGCCACACCCAGGCTGATGGTCACGATGTTGAACGGGCTGGAAATATGCTCGATGCACTGGCTGCGAATCTTATCCAGAATGGCCTCGGCCACTGCGCAGGCCCCCGCCTCGTCAGTATCCGGAATCACCACCGCAAACTCCTCCCCACCATAACGGGCCGCCATGTCGCCCGGGCGTCTTATGCATTGCTCGATGATCCGGCTGATGGCTTTGAGGCACTCGTCACCGGCCAGATGGCCGTAATGATCGTTGTAGAGTTTGAAGTAATCCACATCGATAAGGATCAGCGACAAGGCACGCCGGTCGCGCCTGGCCCGTTTGAATTCGATATCCAGAAACTGATCGAAACGCCTGCGGTTGGCCAGCCCCGTCAGTTTGTCCTGAGAAGCCAGAAGCTCCAGGCTCTGGTTCAGCTCGATCAGCGCTGCCTGGGAAACCAGCAGTTCGTTTTCGGCCCGTATTCGGCGATGAAGATGACTGATCAGGCGAACCCCCAGCGTAACCAGCAATCCCAATAGCACCAGCACCACCACTATCGACTGGCGGGCCTGGTTCCACCAGATTTGCATGGCCTCCTCTCGCCCCACGGCAACCGTGGTCACCAGCGGGTAATGCTCGCTCTTCTTGAATGCGTAGAGACGATCGACGCCGTCCACATTGGAAATGAACTCGGCCGTACCCGACAGTTCCTTGCGGGTCTTGGCAAATATGGGTGCCGAGGACAGGTCACGGTTGATATCCGTCTCGTGGAAGGGATATCTGACTAGTAGCCGCCCCTGGGACGAACTCAGGCTGATGACCCCGGTATGGCCGACATCGATATTGGAATAGAACTTGAGCAAGTGATCGATGCTGATGGTGATCAGCATGACGCCGGCAAAACTCGAGTCAGGGTTATCGATCCGCCGACTGATCGAAACCAGCCAGGCATTGGTGACCCGGCTGCGAAAGGCAGGCCCGATAAACACTCCACGGTCGCGGTTTTCCTTGTGGTACATGAAGAACTCGCGGTCCTCACCTCCCATTCTCGGAATATGCCGGTTACTCAGGAAAATGCCATTGCCTTGCGCGTCATACAGCACCACGCTGTTCAAGGGTTTCAGGGTGGCCATTTCCTGAGCGACCACCGACCTCAGGCGTTCGATCTGCTTTTCGCCGACGCCCTCCTTCTCGACCCTTTCGATAAGGCCGACCAGCATCAGCTCGCTCTGCCTGAACATCCCCTCGGTGTAGTTGCTCAGAGCGCTGGTAAGGTTGACGGTGTTGGTTTCGATACTCACCAGCGTATTCTGGCGCACCGTCACTATCTGCCATACCGTCAGTAACACGACGCACAGGCACACAACAAAAATCAGCAATGAGGCAAGACGAAGATCACTCTTCAAAGGCAGCCTCCAGACAGGTTGAAAACATCTTCGACATACACGGATTCACCATTGAACCTGTGCATTCATGATCTGCATCAACCCTGTACCATTCTTTTGCCATCATTTCCAAGATTTGCTCGCTTCCCTTGTCCATATTCCTTGTTGAAACAGTAGACGTGTTCCGGCCCTGAACGGAAAAAGCTTTGGGCCTCATACGAAAAAAATTGGCGGCCAGATCATGACCTTATCTGTGAAAAAGCTCACGCAAGCCTGACACAGAAGCTTTGGCTGGGTATTGTGGTCGGCTTGGCCCAATGGATATGAATCGTCATGAAGAAAACCCTGAGCACCTTGCTTGCCGCTTCGGCACTCCTGCTTGCCGCCCCCGCTGTACAGGCCCACCAGATCTGGTTCGAGCAAGCCCCGGACCGCAGCATGACTTTCTACTACGGCGAATATGACAGCAACATGCTGGAAGTCACGCCCGGCGGCATGGATCGTTTCAAGGCCCTGGAAGCTCAGTGGACAAGCGCTTCAGGTACGGTCCCATTGAAGATGAAACTCGAACGCGACCATTTCACGGTCGCTCAGAAGCCCGGCAAGAATGATTCATGGCTGGCCTTCGACAAGCAGTACCCGATCTTTCAGGTCAAGGACGAAGGCAAGACCGTCAGCGCCTACTGGACCCCGGCCACCCGCTGGGTCAGCGACTTCCGTGCACGCGAGCCCGAACTGGATCTGGATATCGTGCCGACCGGTGTTGTAAAGGGCGATGAAGTGGAGTTCCAGGTCTTTCACCTGCACGACCCGCTGGGCAATGTCCCGGTGAAGCTGTCTTCGGGGTCCGGCTGGGTGCTTCTGGCCACCACCGATGGCGAAGGCAAGGTCCGTTTCACGCTGCCCTGGAAAGGCACCTATGTGCTGGGTATCGAATACCGTGACCGCTCGGAGGGCGGTGAGCGTGTCGGGATCGATGGCAACAAGGAAAAATACGACATCCTGGCCTACAGCTCGTCGCTCTCGTTCCACAAGGCGACCGGCCTGGCACCTCTGCCCCGCGCAGAATCAACCCTGCCAGCGTCGGAAATCGCTCGCCTGAACAAGAAGTGATAGAGGGAACCTGTCAATGAAAGCTGTTTTCCATTCCCTGCTGATTGCCTGTGCCCTGTTCATGAGCCAGGCCAATGCACATGGCGTTCCTCAGCCGCAGCACGGTGGCCTGATCGAAGATGCCGGGCTGGTCGCCATCGAAATGGTCGCCAACGGCGATACCGTGGACCTGTACCTGACCGATCACGATCAACCGGTCAGTACCGACAACGTCACCGGCGTGCTGACCATCACCACCCGCCATAAACGGGTTAAAACCGACATCGTCGCGCTCAGCGGCAATCAACTGCAAAGCAAGGGCGTGAGTTACCAGTCGGGCTCGCGGGTCAGCGCCCTGCTGACCCTGGCGGATGGCAAGACCAAGGTCAGTGCGCGGTTCAAGATTCCGTGATGGTTTGAAGGTGGCTTTGTGGGTGATCGGTGTTACTTGAGCTAACGAAAATGTCCTGCTTGCAGGGCATTTCTTACGGATGCATCCCTATCATCCGCACGAAGTTTCCTAGAAAATCCCAGCCCCTTGCGTGGGTGTTTTTGGCTCTCTAGGCTGTGCCGGTCACTGCTCATCAGTGATCGGGTTTAGCAGCCTGCATAGCTCAACCACGCAAGAGTCACGCCTATATGGCGGCTTTGCGTGGGGCACCTTCGGGTGCGCCGGTTTTGGTTGAGTTACCGGTCTGCTAACCCGCGTCAAA
>JAAIGF010171775.1_pt1 | contig 36141 bp, 36 predicted proteins | sample 6487441 | NCBI WGS metagenome assembly JAAIGF01 (sample SAMN13974129, study PRJNA590717) | phyllosphere metagenome | biome: pepper field; feature: multiple bacterial spot infested pepper fields; material: pepper leaves; isolation source: leaves from pepper fields | host: Capsicum annuum ...
ACTGTGTCTTAAAAAACGTTTCTGGTTGCGCTACTCAAAACGCCCCGGAGCCTTTTAAAGGCGTAAAGGGCATTTCCGGCACCTTTGCCATCCGATGAAAAACAGCCTGAAGATTCCGATGGAGTACATGGCTATGCACTGTCAACGGCTCGCCATTGATGAGTGCATTCAGGTTTAGTCATCTCCGCTTTGAGTGAGAAGCGGACATTAGGACAATAAATAAGAAGTTCTGTATGGAAATTATTTTAATGCGTCATGGAAAGCCCGCTTTTACAGCTTCTGCGAAAGTAACGAGCCGTGAAATGTGCAACTGGATTGCAGAATATGACCGTTCTGATACAGGAGAAGATACACCGCCCGATTCCAGCAAATCATTAGCGGTCAGCGCATCGCGAATCATAAGTAGCCCTCTTCCCAGAGCACTTTCTTCCCTGAAAGCATTAGGGCTTGAACCGGAGGTTATTGATGAGGTGTTCAGGGAAGCAGATTTGCCGGTATTTCACCTGCCCGGTTTCAGGTTATCTCCAGCCGTGTGGGCTGCTTTTTTTCGCGTTATGTGGCTAAGCGGCCTGTCCCGTAATGTGGAGCGTGTGGGAAAAGCTAAGCAACGTGCTGCTCAGGCTGCGAATAGCCTCGTCGGGTTGGCAAAAGCATCCGACGGGCCTGTGCTTCTTATGGGACATGGGGTGATGAATCGGCTAATTGCAGGGGAACTGAGGTCTTTGGGTTTTAAAGAATATTGTAGTCAGGGTAATGGTTACTGGAACGCGAGCATCTACAGACTTCAGTAATTAAAGATATCGGGTTGGGGGCACGTCCGGAGTCTCCAGACATTGAAAATTAGTAGTTTCGCTTTCGGCACAAAGCGGACAGCCAAAGCCTTAACCTAAATAGAATTTCATATTATCAATGATCTGTTTTGCCAGGATAGCGTGGTCCATTTCCCAGCGTGCCGGGCTGAATAATTCTGCTGACCACACGCCATCAAAACCGGTGGCTTTAACTGCATTGCTCCATGCCTGAATATCAATATCTCCTTCGCCGGGCATATAAGCGCGCAGCACCGTTTCGTTCCATTCTTCACCAGGGCGGGGCTTACGGCCATCACAAAAGTGCACGCCGTAGATAAGGGCAGGATCGAGCTGTTGAATATCTTCCGGCGTAGTATGCCCGGTCGCAAAGAGGTGCCAGAAGTCGATGACTAAACCGATATTAGGTGCATTTATACGCTGAATCACCTTCAGTGCCTGATTGAGCGTGTTGAATCGCGTATGCGCGATAACCTCAATCTGATAGCGCACCCCATATTGCTGGCCAATAGTGGCAATCTCAGCAATATTTTCGGTAATAATATCGAGAATTTGCCTCTCTGGCAGATGATCAATGCCGTGCTGCGCCAGAATCTGAATGGTCGGGCAGGCCAAATCCGCCGCAATCTGCGTCAGTCGCCTGGCTTCAGCCAGCATTTGCTGCTTTTCTGCGCCCTGATAGCGTTCAATATTTATCAGGGCATTAAGACACAAGGTCTGTAATCCATGACCCCGCACCAGCGTGTTAAGTTGTGCAGTACTGCCGCCGTGATCGAGATAACGCAGCAATTTATCATGCAAAAACTCCAGACCATCATAGCCCGCTTCCGCAGCTATACGTGCTTCAGTAACCACATTGCAGTAATGGGTTGTAATACCGTGAAGAGCTTTGAGCATAATTTCCTCTGAATCAGAATTTAATATAGCGGGAATCAACAGGAGATAGAAAGCCTGCATACGGTCACGCAATATTACCGGATGCGTCTTAAACTGTATGAGAAAAAGAAAACCGGAAGCATCTCAGAACAGATCAGGGGCAGGGTGATCGTGCCGCACACAAAGTATCCATGTAACTTATCTTTTTATCTGCCCGGTTATCCAGAATTTTTTATAACGGGCAGGCGGAATGCCGACAAGATTATGAAAGATTCGGTGGAAATTGTTTACGTTATCGTAGCCTACAGCACTTGCTACATCTATGACTCCCAGGTCAGTGCTTAATAATAAGTTTTGTGCCTCGCCGATACGGCGGCGGGTCTGATACTGTTTTGGGGAATAACCCGAATAGGCTTTGAAGACATGTGCCAGATAGAACTGATTCATATTCATCGCTGCAGTAATCGAACTCAGGGAGATATCTTCTTTATAATGGTTGTCGATATAGTCCTTCACGCGCTGCCCTAATAATACGCTGGTGCTTTCCTGTTGCGGTTTGCTTTCTATCCAGATATTCCGGCACAATAATAACAGCACGCTGAGTAAGCTATCGCCAATTTCTGTGCTGTACAGACGCTTATTACTGACATGCGACCACATCTGTTCAAACGACTGGCAAATTTCATGATAATAATTGCCGGCTGGCATGACCGCGGTTTGCGAGCGAGGCGTAAGGACGTTCAGTGGCAAACCATCGACCTTCAGTTGCTCAACGCCACAGCTGAATATCAGCAGGTCATCTGAGGCTTCCGGGCATTCATCATGAAGCACGCAGGCATTGAACAGTAATATATCGCCAGATTTAACGACATAGCTACGGCCGTCGATATTATAAATACCCTTGCCTGAGCGGATAAACATCAATTCAAAGCGTTCATCATGTTTGTGCATTACGCGAGGAATCGCTTCCTCTTTGCCTTCAGCTTTGCAGATGAAGCTCAGGCGCGGTCGCAGGCCACTGTCGAAGCCGCGTGCGGAAGGATGCTCGTTAAGACTGAAGGTGATCATAATGTCTCCTGTCGTGATGGCGCTATTCTGACACGACTTTACGCGCTGGTAATCATCAACTTTGCTTTTTCTTCCTGACTAACCCACTGATATATAATGCCAGAATGAAATTCCTTTATCCTTAACTCTCTTTAATTGTTATGACCGCTCTGGTCACGCAAGGAGACATGATTGTCATCACGTTCTTTAAAAAGCAGCCGGATGCACTCATTCAGATAAAAACAGTAACAAGCTAACTCTGTTAAGAGGGGTATTTTCATTAAACGGTCAATAATCATCAAAATTGCTATTTTATTTCTTACAAGTAAGCCACCACAGTGGTGGTAAAAATTGACTTTTCAAACTTTCTTCAATCTTGCTATGTCAACGTTCATATTTGACGGCGTGATGATTATCACTGCTTTTCACGAATGTAATTAAAAATATTTGATCGCCAGCACGCTGGTAAATAGTACGGAGAGACGTGTCTGGCTTTTGATTTTCACTTTGATATAACGTTGTCGTAACGTTTGAGGGTCACAGCAGCCTCTTCACGCTGAAATTAAAATCATACTTACACAGCCAGTAAGTTAACTGCTCTTTTTAACGTTTTAAAACAACATAGCTTTATTCTGACTATAAACGACTTGCAACGGTATTACCTTACAACCAGATGGAAAAACTATGTATAACAAAACTCACCTGCAAAATCCTAAGCGCATGCGTTTGATTACGCTTGTATCAACCATTGGCGGCTTATGTTTCGGTTATGACACCGGCGTTATCTCCGGCGCATTAATATTCATGAAATATGATATGAATCTGACACCGGCTCAGGAAGGATTTATCACTTCATTTCTGCTGTTTGGTGCCGCGCTGGGCTCGCTATTTGGTGGATATTTATCAGATAAGCAAGGACGTCGTAAAAATTTGCTTTGGGTGGCAGCTGTTTTTATGTTCGGCGCGTTAGGCACGGCGTTTGCGTGGGATGTGCCATCAATGATTGTTGCGCGTTTTATCCTGGGCTTAGCGGTGGGCTGCGCTTCTGTAACCGTACCCATTTATATTTCCGAACTGGCACGAGCCGATCAGCGCGAGCGGTTAGTCACCGTCAATGAGCTAATGATTGTTACCGGCCAGTTCCTCGCGTATTCCGTTAATGCAACGCTTGTGAATGTCTATCCCGAGTTGCAGCACAACTGGCGCATTATGCTGGCTATTCCGGCACTGCCTGGCGCGCTATTGTGGATCGGTATGCTTATGATGCCGGAATCACCGCGTTTCTTTATTCGTCGCGGTGAAACTGAAAAGGCCATAAGCGTATTGAAAACGCTTCGCCTGCCGGAAGAAGTTGACCGCGAAGTGAAAGATATCCAGCAAATCGTCAAAGCCGATCAGATGAAATTAAACCTGTTTGACGAACTGAAAAAACGCTGGGTGATTCAACTGGTGTTAACGGGCTTAATGATCGTACTCGCAACGCGCGTTACCGGGGTCAATACCATCATGTACTACGCGCCAACGGTATTGAAAGCCACGGGCCTGGGCGATGCGGCAGCTGTCACTGGCGCAGTAGCCAATGGCATTATCTCTGTACTGGCTACCCTCCTTGGCATGGCGTTAATTGGCAAACACTCACGCCGGAAAATGTTTTTTACCGGACAGGCCGGCGTCACGCTGAGCCTGCTACTGATTGGTTTAGCGTTTAAGTTCCTGTTTCACACTGAAGTTGTGGATGGTGCAGAAATTCTGCATGCGAATTTTGCCAGCGCACCCTATGTGATCCTTGGCTTGATGCTGGTTTTTCTGGTGTTCATGCAGGGCTGGATAGCACCGGTGTTCTGGCTGATGCTGGCAGAAATCTATCCTCTCAGAATGCGCGGTATCGGTATGGGCTTTGCGGTATTCGGTTTGTGGATATTCGATTTCATAATCCAGTCTATTTTCCCTTTCCTGCTGAACCATTACGGAGGCGGCCTGACCTTTGGCTTCTTCGGGGCAACTAACATCATTATGTTGAATCTGCTGGTGAAATATCTGCCGGAAACACGCGGTCTGACATTAGAACAAATCGAAAAGAAATTTCGTTTCTAACGCTTTAATAACTGAGGGTAAATAAATGACTGTCAAAATTGGCCTGATTGGTCTGGGCATGATTGGCCAGGATCACCTGAAACGTTTTCAAAATACAATTACTGGCGCGCAGGTTACTGCTGTTTGCGATATAAACCATACGGCAGCCGATGCGGCGGCCAGAGAATTTAACGCTACGGCATTTTATGATGCTGAAGAGATGATTAATTCGGAGCTGGTCGATGCAGTGTTTATTTGCTCAATAGGCCCGGTTCATAAAACGCAAATCCTTGCGGCATTTAATGCCGGCAAACCGGTATTTTGCGAAAAGCCGTTAACGCCCACTGCTGATGAATCAGCAGAAATTATTGATGCTGAAGTCAGAACCGGTAAGCGTCTGCTTCAGCTTGGCTTTATGCGCCGTTTTGACCCGGGTTATCAGGCGCTGAAAAAGACAATTGATGACGGCAAACCGGGCGATATCCTGCTGATCCATTGCGCGCACAGAAATCCCTCTGTGCCGGAAAGCTATACGCTGGAAATGGCGGTGAATGATTCCGCCACGCACGAAATCGACATTATTCGCTATTTGCTTAATGAGAACATTATTTCGGTGCGCGTGGATAAACCGCGTAAGAAAACCCGGCGTGCGCTGCCGCATTTACAGGATCCTTTAATCATAATTTTCGAAACCGAATCGGGTGTGCGCATCGATGATGAGCTGTTTGTGAACTGCCATTACGGCTATGACATTCGCTGTGAAGTGATTGGCGAAAACGCGATTGTCGCGCTGACTGAACAGCAGCTGATTAGCACGCGTTCGCTGAATGGTAACGCACAGCATATTGCACAATCCTGTATGGAACGTTTCGCCACGGCATACGATCGGGAGGTGCAGCATTTTGTTGATAACGTGCGTAACGGGCGCGAGATGAGCGGCCCCTCCTCATGGGATGGTTACGTAGTGGCGCTGGTTTGTGATGCCGGTTTAGCCTCGCTAAAAGATGGCGAAAAACACGATGTCATTATTCCACCGCAGCCCGCCCTTTATCGTTGATTAATGCACTCTTGCGCCACCAGTGAGGAATAAGTGATGTTGAATTTAACGGAAGACGCGCTGCATTTGCAGTGCCGGGCAACGCATAAAAATGAGGCAATACACATTGCCGCCAGCGCCCTGGAAAAAGCGGGTTATGTCAAACCCGGCTTTGAACAGGCAATGCTCTTACGGGAAAAGAGTGTTTCAACCTATATTGGAGCAGGTATTGCGCTTCCCCATTGCGCAAAGGAAAACCTCGATCTGGTTATTCAATCTGGCTTTCAGGTGTTTCAGTTTCCCGATGGCGTAAGCTGGGGTAAAGGGAAAATTGTTTTCATTGTTGTCGCTGTAGCTGCAACGAAAAATGAGCATATTCAGATTCTGGCGGATATTGCAGATTTGCTGGGTGATGAAGTTAAGACCACCTTATTAGCGAATGCCAGAACTAAATCCGGGTTTATCGATCAATTCGAAAGAGCGTAACGCACGCAAAATATTGGGGATAATAGAATGGAACTTGCATTGTGTACTGATGTTCTGGCGGATTTACCTTTTCCGGCAATGCTGGACAAAGTTAAAAGTTATGGGATCAGTGGTGTTGAAATGACCGCAGGCGGCTGGTCACCCTGTCCACATGTTAAAACTGAAGCGTTATTAAATTCGCCTGAAAAGCTTGAGCAATTCAAACAGGAACTGGCTGAGCGGGAGATGCGTATTGTCGCGCTGAACTGTTCTGGCAACCCGTTAGCGCCTGGTGAACTGGGCGAAACCCATACTAAAAGCAGCTACAGGACAGTAGAGTTAGCAGGCAAGCTGGGTGTTAAAAAAATTGTGATGATGAGCGGTTTGCCAGGCGGCGGGCCAGAAGATCGCGTGCCGAACTGGATAACATCAACGGTTTCATGGCCGGATTACATGCCGGGTGTAATTGACTATCAATGGAACGATGTCGCCATTCCATGGTGGAAAAAGTTTGTGCAGCACGCAAAGCACCATGGCGTAGAGCAAATTGCTATCGAAGAGTTCCCCAGTCAGCTGGTTTATAACCCATCCACCTTACTGCGTCTGCGTCACGCCGTAGATGACATGATTGGCATCAACCTGGATCCCTCTCATCTGATCGCTATGGGTGCCGACCCCATCGCAGCAGCGCGTAAGCTGGAAGGTGCGGTTTTTCATGTTCATGGTAAAGATGCGCGAATCGAGCGCGGTCTGGCCGACATTGATGGACTGATGGAGTACCAGCCCGTTACCGATACCAGAACCCGTACCTAGAACTATGTTGCTGTAGGTTGCGGGCAGGATCTGAAATGGTGGAAAGAGTTTTTTTCAGTATTGCGTATGACTGGTTATAACGGTGATGTGTCACTTGAAATGGAAGATCTGACGATGAGTGTTGAAGCTGGTCTGCAGACGTCCATTGATGCCTTACTCGCCACCCTGAGTCGCTAGAAGCGCAGTGCCTGTCAGTAAAGGCAGGCACGTCACCGGACGCCGCAAAGTGATTCTGTTCAGAAGGAATAGCCTCCTGTAAGGTTTCGCTCAGCGCAGGCAGACTCATGGAAGTTCAAAAATTAACCAGGGTGGCAACCTCACAGGGGGCGCGTCAGGCGCGTCAGCGCGCATTCGACAAAACCGGTGGCGTTTAACTCTTCATTAGAATGTTCAGCCGCACAGGAAGCGCTCGCTCAATCTGTTTACGATGATAAGGAGAAAGCTTGCGCCATTCTTTTGCCTCTTTTAGCGTGCGGCCACATCCTTTACACCAGCCTTTCGACTGATCAAAGATGCAAACGTCGGTGCAGGGAGATTTAATGGCCATACCGGTTCCTCAAAAGTTTCTTGCCTGTCTTCAGTACACTTTCATAAGTAAGCAGTGGAAAGAGAGCCAGGTCGTTTATAAATAGAGTGGTTAAACATATTGTATGTTTATGGCACCGTTTCCCCGTCGGTTAACCAGTGCGTGAACTTTCCATGTGGAATGAATAAGCGCTGGCGTCAGAACGCTCTCCGGAGAGCCTGTTGCAATAACTTTGCCCTGCTGCAGAACGACCAGATGCTGACAATACCTGGCGGCCAGATTCAGATCGTGCAGCGCAATAACCACCGTTACAGGCAACGCAGTAATAAGCCGCATTAATTCGAGCTGAAACTGAATATCCAGATGATTTACCGGCTCATCAAGCAGGAGGATATTGGGCTTTTGCGCCAGCGCGCGTGCAATCTGACAGCGCTGTCGTTCACCGCCTGATAAGCGCTGCCACGGCCGGCTGACCAGACTGTTTAACTGCATCTGTGTAAGCGCTTCCTGCACCGCATGATTATCCGCATCCCGCCATCGACTGAATGCGCTGCGATGTGGCGTGCGCCCCAGACGCACAATATCAATGACGCTCAGTTCGTTATCAGCTTCTGCATGCTGTGGCACAAAGGCCAGCTTCCGTGCAAGGTGGCGGCGTGGAAACTGGCAGAGCGACGTACCGGCGATTTGAATACGATTGCCGGAAGCGGGAAACAAACCCGCCAGCGACCTGATCAGCGTTGATTTACCGGAGCCGTTCGGCCCAAGCAGCCCAACAGTCTGCGCAGGTCCGGCGCTAAAACAGATGTCTGACAGGATAGTGTTGTTTTGCAATTCAACATCAAGATGAGTGACCACAATACTCATATCGACTTCCCCCGGTTGCTGTAGAGAATAACGGCAAAAACAGGTGCACCGACCAGAGCAGTCACCACGCCGACAGGTAAGACCTGATGCGTTATCAACGTTCTGGATAGGAGATCGGCGAGGATCATAAAATGACTGCCAGCAATAAACGTTACGGGAATGCTAACCAGATGCCGGTGGCCCACCAGCATCCGCGTTATATGAGGAATGACCAGGCCGATAAATCCGACAGCGCCAATCGAACTGACGATAACGGCCGTGACCAGAGCGGTAACCAGCAGTAGCATTATGCGGACAAAAAGCACACGCGTGCCCAGTGTGGCCGATATCTCAACGCCAAAAGTAAATGTATCCAGCGATCGTGCATGGCCAATAACCAGCATTAAACCGGCAAGTGAAACAAGAGAACAGAGTATGGCATCAGGCCAGCGCACGCCGCTGAGGCTACCCAGTAGCCAGAACATCACACCGCGCGACTGCTCGGCATTCGCGGCGGTACTGACAATATAAGAGGTCAGTGCATTAAACAGCTGAGTGCCCGCCACGCCAGCGAGGATGATTCTTCCGGTGTGATTCTGTATGCCGCCAGATAACAGCAAAATCAGCCCAAACGCCAGGCATGCACCGGTAAACGCGCCGGCGCCGACAGTGACAATCCCACCGCCAACGCCTAACAGCATAATACAGACGGCACCGGTTGAAGCACCGGCTGAAATCCCCAGCAGATAAGGTTCAGCAAGCGGATTACGCAAAACGGACTGTAGCACCAGCCCGCACAGCGCCAGTCCGCCACCGCTGCTGGCCGCCATTAACGCTCTGCTCATTCGATACTGCCAGACGATGCCCGCCTCAACCGGCGGGAGGTCATAATGTGACAGGCCCAGCCCGTTGGCGATCGCCTGAGCGGTAACGGTAAAAGAAACGGGCATGTCGCCTGTTGAAGCGGCTAACACCATCGTCACAGGCAGGCTGAGTAAGCCTGCCAGAATGACTATCGCTGTCTGCGCTGGCGAAGAGATCTTATTTGCCATGTTCGTTTCTGTATGCGGACAGTTGTTTGCCAATTAGCTCTACTGCATCCACGTTGCGCAGTGAGGGATTGAGCGACATTGCCGGTACGACGATGATGTGGCCTTGCCTGACCGCATTGATTTCGCGCGTGACAGGGTCATTCTGGAGAAAGGCCTTTTTTACCGAGGCGTCATCAGCGGGATAAAGCCGTCTGTCCATGCTGGCGATAACGATCACGTCGGACTGAGAGTGAGCAATATGCTCCCACGTCACCGCAGGCCACTCCTCTGAAGAGTGAATGATATTCTGCAGGCCAAGGGTCTTGCTTATCCAGCCCGGCGCGCCGTCATTACCCGCCACCCACGGATCGCCTTTCAGCCGGCTGCTGGAAAACCAGAAAACGACGTTAAGCGGAGGTCCTGTCTGCGCGTCTGCCTGCTGCTGCGCGTGAGCGATCCGATCCGCCAGATTCTTTTTGAGCGCCTCTCCGCGATCGGCGACATCGAAAATTTGTGACAGTTGAGTGATCTCATTCATGACGGAGTTCAGCGTATAAGGCGTAGTACGCGCGCCGTCGCCGTTCGACATCTCTGTGACGGTTTTGCCCGTGCAGTCAGCAGGGGATATCCATGTTCTGATGCCCAGTTGCTCAAATTGTTCACGCGTGGCCACTTCACCCTGTGGACCGACATGCCAGCTGTACTGCGCCAGTACCAGCTCTGGCTTTTGCGCCACAACCGTTTCAAACCCGGGCGAATTATCAGCAAGGCGCTTCAGGCCTGCGGCCCTGCTTTCAAGCTCGGGCGGAAGCTTGCCGAACCAGACCGAGGTGCCGGCAATCGTTTTTTCCAGCCCCAGCGCCAGCAGAAGTTCAGTTTCGTGCTGTCCAATCGTAACGACGCGAGCGGGCGGCTGCCTGAATGTTTCAGAAACGCCGCAGTTCTCAACGGTCAGTGGCCAGGTGCTGGCGAATGCGGTTGTGCACGAGAAAGCCATGAACGCCGGAGCGAGCATTTTAAAAGGAAATTTCATCATCATCTGCCAGTGCAACGTTATAACATAACATTATCAGATTTTTATCTGGCTTTTGTCAATCACCGGCGAGCTTTGTAGCCTGCTGCAGTATCTGTTTTCCCGGCAGGTAGCGCGTGTAAAAAACGCTCTGAAATACCTGGCGTTAACTCAATACGCATTTGAGTCAATGACAAGCGCGAAGGTTATGTTATAACATAACAATAAATAAATCTGTCGTCCGGCTTGTTTGTCAGCTCGCTGGCGACCACGAACTCAGCAGTTCATTTCAGGAGAGCATGTCATGTCTGATTGCACGCCACACGCTGGCCAGTTTAAAAAGTTACCTGTTACCGTTCTGTCCGGATTTCTGGGCGCAGGGAAAACGACGTTACTGAATCACATTCTGAATAATCGCGAAGGCCGTCGCGTGGCCGTTATCGTCAATGACATGTCAGAGGTCAATATTGACGCAGCGCTGCTCAGAGAGGGCGGCGCAGAACTGTCGCGCACAGATGAAAAGCTGGTAGAGATGAGTAACGGCTGTATCTGCTGCACGCTGCGCGAAGATCTGCTGCTGGAAGTTAACCGGCTGGCGCAGGAAGGGCGCTTCGATAATCTGGTGATTGAATCCACCGGTATTTCTGAACCGCTGCCGGTGGCGGAAACCTTCACATTCGCCGATGACAGCGGCCAGAGCCTCTCCGAAGTTGCCTTGCTTGACACCATGGTAACGGTTGTTGATGGCTACAATTTCCTTCGCGACTATGAGTCTGATGAAAGCATCCAGGCTCGCGGCGAGTCGCTGGGTGAGGAAGATGAGCGTACGGTCGTGGATCTGCTTGTCGACCAGATCGAATTTTGCGATGTGTTGATCCTGAACAAGATAGATTTGATCAGCGAAGCAGATAAAACGCGTCTGATGGCGATTCTGCACTCTCTTAATCCCCGAGCCAAAATCGTTAACGCCGAATTTGGCAGGGTCGCACTGGATAACGTACTAAATACCGGATTATTTGATTTTGACGCGGCGGCTCAGGCGCCGGGCTGGCTCAGGGAGCTACGGGGCGAACACACGCCTGAAACAGAAGAGTATGGCATTCATAACTTCGTCTTTCGCGCCCGTCGTCCGTTTCATCCGGACCGTTTCCTGAACGTGATTGAAAACGATATGAAAGGCATTGTGCGATCGAAAGGCTTTTTCTGGCTTGCCAGCCGGCCCGGATATGCCGGCTCCTGGTCTCAGGCGGGAGGCGTGAGTCGTCAGGGGCTGGCAGGCATGTGGTGGGCCAACGTGCCGCAACAGCACTGGCCGGAAGATAGAGAGTCACGTGATTACATCATACAAAACTGGGCTGAGGATACCGGTGATGCGCGACAGGAGCTGGTCTTCATTGGCATCGGTATGGATGAACCTCAGCTTCGGCTGAAACTGAACAGCGCGCTGTTAACCGACGAAGAGATGCAGGCCGGGTCTGACAGCTGGGCAACGCTTCACGATCCTTTCCAGCCCTGGTTCAACTGATTACAGAAAGCTGGCTCAGGGCCAGCTCTTCTGATTTGCTGCTGCCCTAAGGGGATATGGTTTTTGGTCTGTAATTTGATCGCGATTGAATGCTACTGGTTTGATCCAGTGCGAAGGATGGTCAGGAAAATTTGCGCCTGTCAGACAAGTTTTGACTATTTTGAATAACAACGTGTTTGCCTCAGGCGCTGCGTCAGAAACTCAGCATCTTAACGAATCGGGTCAGAAAGTAATTAAATGTAATGTGTGATCAGGTAGACGGAAACTCCATTTGTAATCGATTACTTTATGCATATTCAAAAATGTAATCGATTACTTTAAAGTGTGAGGAGAGTATGACTACTACAGCAACAGGCAGGGAGGAGGCAATGGCACAACAGCGTTTACTGATCCCTCGCCTCTCATTGATGATGTTCATGCAGTTTTTTATCTGGGGAAGCTGGTCCGTTACGCTCGGGCTGGTGATGGCGCAGCATAATATGTCGTTGTTGATTGGTGATGCTTTTTCAGCAGGGCCGATAGCCTCGATCCTGTCTCCTTTTGTGCTGGGCATGCTCGTAGACCGGTTCTTTCCTTCGCAAAAAGTCATGGCGGTAATGAATCTTGCCGGCGCGGTGATCCTGTGGTTTATCCCGTCTGCGTTGGTGGCCGGGAACGGTGCGCTGCTCATCGCCCTGTTATTTGGTTATACGCTGTGCTTTATGCCCACCCTGGCGCTTGCCAATAACATTGCCTTTCACAGCCTGGCCCGCAGCGACAAAAGTTTTCCGGTGGTGCGCGTGTTCGGGACGATTGGCTGGATTGTGGCCGGCATCTTTATTGGGTTTGCCGGCATTTCTGCCAGCACGTCGATCTTCACCGTTGCATCGGTCTGCTCTGTGGCACTCGCGATCTATAGCCTGACGCTACCCCATACCCCGGCACCCGCCAAAGGGTTACCGCTAAAGGTCCGCGATCTGTTCTGCGCGGATGCGTTTGCACTGCTTAAAATCCGGCACTTTTTTGTGTTCGCGCTGTGCGCCACCCTGATCTCTATTCCACTGGGCACCTACTATGCCTATACCGCCTCATGGCTGGCAGACGCCGGCGTGTCAAATGTCAGCACCGCGATGTCCTTCGGTCAGATGTCTGAAATTTTCTTCATGCTGGTGATCCCATTACTGTTCCGCCGCCTCGGCGTGAAATACATGCTGCTGGTCGGGATGCTGGCATGGTTCGTGCGCTATGCGCTGTTTGCGATGGGTATGAACGATGAGGGCCGCGCGCTGATCTACCTGGGCATTCTGCTGCATGGTGTCTGCTACGACTTCTTTTTCGTGGTGGGGTTCATCTACACCGACAGGATCGCTGGCGAAAAGGTCAAGGGGCAGGCGCAGAGCATGGTAGTGATGTTCACCTACGGCATTGGCATGCTGCTGGGCTCACAGATTTCTGGCGCACTTTACAACAACCTGGTTGCCGGCCAGGGCACGGCAGAAAACTGGGCAACGTTCTGGTGGGTCCCGGCTATTGCAGCAGCGGCGATCGCCATTCTTTTCCTCTTCTCCTTTAAATACCGGGATGAAGCGGTTTGATTAACCGGAGGTGTACGTGAAAACGTTAAAAGGACCTGGCATTTTTCTTTCGCAGTTTATCGGACAACAGGCCCCGTTTAATTCGCTGGAGGGGCTGGCGAAATGGGCTGCAGACCTGGGATATCGGGCATTGCAGATCCCCTGTAATCATCCGGCCATTTTTGACCTTGAGCGTGCTGCAGCCAGCCAGTCCTATTGCGATGAGGTCACGACATTACTGGCAGGATACGGTCTGGAAATCAGCGAGCTTTCAACGCATCTGGAAGGACAGCTGATTGCGGTTCATCCTGCGCATGATGCGGCATTTGATGGCTTTGCGCCGGAACACGTACGCGGAGATAACGCAAAGCGCACGGCCTGGGCTATTGAGACGGTAAAAAAGGCTGCGGCGGCTTCGGCAAAGCTGGGGCTGCGCGCGCATGCAACCTTTTCCGGTTCGCTGGCGTGGCCCTATGTCTATCCCTGGCCGCCGCACAATCCGGCTCTGCTGGAAGAGGCGTTCGCCGAACTGGCGCGCCGCTGGCTGCCGGTTCTGGAAGAGTTTGATCGTCACGGCGTTGATCTCTGTTACGAGCTTCATCCGGGTGAAGACCTGCACGATGGCGTGACGTTTGACCGTTTTCTGGCGGCGGTGAATTATCATCCACGCTGCAACATCCTGTTCGATCCCAGCCATCTGTTGCTGCAGCATATCGACTATCTGCAGTTCATTGATATTTACCATCAGCGCATCAAAGCGTTTCACGTGAAAGACGCCGAGTATCTGCCTAACGGTCGCAGCGGCGTGTACGGCGGCTATCAGCGCTGGATCGATCGTGCCGGGCGTTTCCGCTCACCGGGCGACGGTCAGGTTGATTTCAAAGGGATCTTCAGCAAGCTGGCGCAGTACGACTACGACGGCTGGGCGGTGCTCGAGTGGGAGTGCTGCCTGAAAGAGAGCGACATCGGCGCACTTGAGGGAGCCGAATTTATTCAGCGCCACATTATTCCGGTTGCCGATCGCGCATTTGACGACTTCGCCGCACGACAACAGGATACCGCCGGGGTACGCGCCCAGCTGGGTCTGAAATAAGAGGGGATTTAAGTGATTAACACAGGGATTATCGGCACCGGTTTTATCGGACCGGCGCATATTGAGGCGTTACGCCGTCTCGGCAACATTAACGTGGTGGCCATCTGTGATACCAGCCAGAGCGCGGCCGAGGCGCGTGCAGCAGAGCTGAACGTGCCGCACGCCTACAGCGACGTCGCGGCGTTTTTACAGCATGAAGGGCTGCACGCTGTGCATAACTGTACGCCAAATCATCTCCATGCAGCAATAAACCGGCAAATCATCAGCGCCGGCAAACATGTTTTCTCTGAAAAGCCTCTGTGCATGACCATGGATGAAGCGCGTGAGCTGGTTGAGCTGGCTGAAAAGGCGGGCGTGGTAAACGGGGTCAGCTTTGTCTATCGCCAGTTTGCCATGGTACAGCAGGCAGCCAGTATGGTGCGCTACCAGCAGCTGGGGCGTTTGTTTTCGGCTCAGGGTAGCTACCTGCAGGACTGGATGCTGGAAGAGACCGACTATAACTGGCGCGTGGATGCAGAAAAGGGCGGCGCCTCGCGGGCCGTAGCGGATATCGGTTCGCACTGGTGCGATACCATTCAGTTTGTCACCGGACGTAAAATCGTGGAGGTGATGGCCGATTTATCGATAGTCTGGCCCACGCGCAAAGCCAGCCTGGCTGCCGCCGGCACTTTTGGCACGCAGAACGAGGAGGCACAATATGAGTTCCGCGAGGTCACCACAGAAGACATGGGCTTTGTGCTGTTCCGCTTTGATGACGGCAGTAAAGGGAGCTTTAGCGTCTCGCAGGTTTCAGCCGGTCGCAAAAATCGCCTCAGCCTGGAAGTGAATGGCAGCCAGGCGTCGCTGGCCTGGGATCAGGAAACGCCCCAGCAGCTGTGGCTGGGATACCGGCATAAGGCTAACCAGCTTTTGTCAGACGATCCTGCCCTGATGAATCCTGACGTGGCCCGCCGCGCACGTTTTCCCGGGGGACACATCGAAGGCTGGCCGGATGCGTTCCGCGCCATGATGCAGCAGTTTTATCAGGCAGTGGAGCAGGGAAGAGCGCCTGCTCCGCAGGATACCACCTATGCCACCTTTCGCGATGGTGCTCAGGTGATGGCGATCGTTGAAGCCATCGTGCAGAGTCACAGGGAACAACGCTGGGTCAGCGTTAATTGCTGATACACAACCCGGTCCGTCCTGCACAGACCGGGTTAACTTATTGTTCGCGCGGTTTTATGGTAGCCTGTGTGCTATATGTTTCGGTCCGGATCCTTCCATGTCCATTCAAAAAATCGCCCGTCTGGCGGGTGTTTCCGTTGCAACGGTGTCACGCGTATTAAACAACAGCGATACGGTTAAAGACGCCAACCGCGAAAAAGTGCTTCAGGCCATCAAAGCGAGTAATTATCAGCCTAACCTGCTGGCACGCCAGTTGCGCACCGCGCGCAGCTCAATGATTCTGGTTATGGTGTCCGACATTTCGAATCCGTTTTGTGCCGAGGTGGTCAAAGGCATCGAAGAAGAGGCAGAGAAGAACGGTTACCGCATTCTTCTGTGCAATTCCGGTTCGGACATTGAGCGCTCCCGTTCCAGCCTGCAGCTGCTGTCGGGGAAAATGGTTGACGGTATCATTACCATGGACGCTTTTAGCAAGCTGCCGGAGCTGAGCCATCTGATTGCTGATACGCCCTGGGTTCAGTGCGCAGAGTATGCTGATGCCGGTGACATATCCTGCGTCGGCATTAACGACAGCGAGGCATCACAGCAGGTGGTGGGTTATCTGGCGGATCAGGGTCGCAGACGTATAGCCCTGATAAATCACGATCTCAGCTATAAATATGCGCGCCTGCGCCAGCAGGGATATCTGTCTCAACTGGACGAGCACAATCTGGACTGGCAGGGCATCAGCTATGCCAGTGAACTGAGTTTCAGTGCAGGCAGGCAGGCAATGATGACTCTGCTTGCCGCTGATGAGATCCCTGATGCGGTATTTGCGGTATCAGACACGCTGGCAGCGGGTGCAATGGCGGCAATACAGGCCTCTGGTTATAGCGTGCCCGGTGACATAGCGGTAGCCGGGTTTGACGGCACTGAGCTGGCGGAGATGATCTCGCCGCCGCTGACCACGCTGGCACAGCCCTCGAGGGATATTGGCCGTGAAGCTTTCAGGCTGATTCAGCAGAAGATAGACCAGCCTGACTCCGCGGCGCAACGCGTCATTCTGCAGGGCCACCTGATTAAGCGAGCCAGCGCATAAACAATCTTAATGCGGCTGTTTTTGCAGTGCGGCCCGGAGGTTACGCAGTGACGTGCTGATAATGCTCCACGCGTCTTTTGGTTTGTCATGCTCAATGATAAACCACTTTACGCCGCTGTTTTTGGCTGCAGGCAGAATGGCTGACCAGTCCAGTAATCCCTCACCCAAGGGCGCAAAGTTCATTTCATCGTCCCGGATGCCGATTGAGGCATTGTCTTTAGCGTGAATGGCATAAACCCGTCCCGGATAGGCTTTGAGAAAACGAAGCGGATCCTGACCACCGCGCGATACCCAGGCTGCGTCCATCTCAAGTTTGAGATTATCCGGTGAAGAGTGATTCAGGATAATTTCCAGTGCCGTTACACCCCCATATTTTTTCATTTCAAAGTTATGATTGTGGTAAGCAAGTTGCAGGCGATCATGGCGCAGTTTTGCTCCCATCGCATCCAGACGTCTGGCAAAGTCGATCCAGCCCTGAGAACTGTCAGGACGATCCTGCGGCTCAATCCATGGGACAACGATAGTGCTATTGCCAACTGATTTATTAAAGGCGACCGTTTCGGCGTAATTTGTTTCCAGTGCTGAAAGCTGCACGTGCGCTGAGGTAACGGTAAGATCGTTCTTTTTCAGCAGGGAGCTTAACTGTTTAGCGCTGAGGTCGTGCGTTCCGACTATTTCTACGTGCTTAAACCCGGCATCATGCGCCATGGCAAATTGTTTTTCTGCCGGACCGGCATTGCGCAGGGTATACATCTGCAGAGCGATACTGTCATCCACATTCACTGCCAAAGCAGCAGTGGAAGTCATTGCTGTTGAAGCCAGAAGGCAGGTGCTAAAGACTAAGTGACGAAGCATAATTTTTCCCGTTTCCAAAAAGTAATCGATTACAAAAGTAACGCAAAAAGTAATCGATTACTTTTGGAATGCGCAACGGATACAAAAATTTGTGACTGAACTCATATCTTAAAGCAGGGTGGTTCTGGAAATTTGCGGCAGCGTGATTTTCCGGTATTTAAAATTGCGCGTCATCACATCATTTTTATCCAGATTTTTCGGAGAATGGCAGGCCTTCCATCCATGTTCCTGAATCCACAGAATCTGAACAGGCCTTTCGGGGCCTGGTTATCTGGCAGAGCATTGCGTCTGCCTGCTCAGAAATAGTTCGATAGTGTGCCGCTGTACACCTGTATAACAGGCTCTATTTTACCTTCAGGCACTCTTTCGCCGCTAATCCTGTTAGCTTCAGGATGATAACCCGCTCAGTGAAACTTTTAATGCTTCAAGAAAAAGAGTTACGCGGCAGGGAAGATAGCGTTTAGTTGGCAATAGTGCCCAAATTGCCAGCATGTGTGGCTCTGCATCTTTCAGCGGTATTTCGATAAGCTCGCCTTTCGCCAGCTCCTGCTCAACATCAACTTTTGTCAGCTGAGCAATTCCGGCCCCTGCTTTACACATTGATCGTACACCCTCAACGCTATTACAGGTGAATCGTGGGTCAAAAACATAATTTATGGTTGCGGTATTCTGTATAAACGTCCATTGCGCCATCATTGCCGTTTTGAGACACCAGTGATCAGAAAGGTCTGCCAGAATTACAGGCTGGCCATATTGCGAAATATATTCTGGTGATGCACAAAGGATACGCGGGTTATTACTGAGTTTATGTGCAATCAGATTGGAATCTTTGAGTGGTGCCACTCTTATCGCTACGTCATAACCTTGCCCTACAATATCAACCACGTCATCGCTAAGGTTGAGATCGATTTTCAATTTTGGATTTTTTTTCGTCAATTCCGGAAGCAGGGGCAGAATGTTGCGCCGGCCAATACCTGACGGAGCCGACATCTTTAGCAAGCCTGATGCCCCGGCAATTTCATTATTGAACATGACCCGGGCGCTTTGTTCCGCCTCGGTGATAGTTCTGGCGTAGGGAAGAAACTCTTCACCTTCACTGGTTAGCGACACAGCACGGGTTGTGCGCTGAAACAGCCGTACGCCCAGATCCTTTTCAAGCTGAGCAAGGTGCCGGGAAACGGTCATTGCGCTCATGCCCAGTCTTCGCGCAGCCCGGCTCAGGTTACAGGTTTCAGCAAGAACGATGAATAATTCAATATGCTTTACATTCATTATATCTGATTCCGTTATACAGTGATGCTTTAAGTCGCGTTTATATTCTCCTTCAGTCTCTATTATAATGGCATTCATTATAATTAACTGAGAGTATTTTCCATGCCACATACTTCACTGTTCGATACTGCTTCTATTGGAAATGTCATATTTAAAAACCGGATTATGTTCGCTCCCATGACGCGTATTTCCGCTTCGGAAAGCGGTGTGCCGGGAGAAAAGATGCTGAATTACTACACCCGGTTTGCGCGCGGTGGATTTGGCGCCCTGATTACTGAGGGTATCTATATCGATACGGCATGGTCGCAGACCTATGCGTTTCAGCCGGGCATAGTTAATGATGAGCAGATATCAGGCTGGAAACAGATTGTCAGGCATTCTCATAACGCCGGTGCGCGCATTATTGCTCAGCTGATCCATGCTGGCGCGCTGTCTCAGCACAATATTTATCGCCCTGGTACCGCGGCGCCTTCAGCCATAAAACCTAAAGGTCAGCAGCTGGAGTTCTATCATGGTTCTGGTGAGTACGGCATACCTGAGGCACTGGGTGAACAGCAGATTCAGGCAATTATCACCAGTTTTGCTGATAGCGCCGGGCGGGCCGTGAGCAAGGCCGGATTCGATGGAGTGGAGATTCATGCGGCTAATGGTTATCTGCTTGACCAGTTCCTGACAGATTATACTAATGCGCGCAGCGATGAATGGGGTGGGACACTCGAAAATCGTCTGGCTATTACGCTAAGCGTTATCCGCGCGGTGCGCAAAGAAATCGGTACGGATAGCGTGCTGGGCGTCAGAATTTCGCAGGGAAAAGTAAATGATTTTCATCATAAATGGAAAGAGGGTGAGAGCGGAGCCAGAACAATTTTTACTCTGCTTGCCGCAGCCGGCGTCGATTACATTCATATAACTGAATACAAATCGTGGTTGCCTGCGTTTGAAGATGGTCAGAGAAGTCTTGTTGAAATTGCGCGGGAAGCGGCTCCGGATACTGTGATTATCGCTAATGGCGGCCTTGATGATGGTAAGCTGGCAGAACAACTGCTCGGTATGGGCGCTGATTTTGTTGCTATCGGTAAGGCTGCGCTGGCTAATCCTGACTGGCCTCACAAAGTTGAGAGCAATTTACCGCTTGAGAGTCTGCCTGAGGATATTCTTTCGCCAGTTGCGGACATAAAGGAAAAAGAACAGATCTGATATTCAATCTGCGCAGGTGATATCAGAAGATAAATAGTGGATGACGGAACAAAGAAAACTATCGGTTTTTTTGAGATGCATGGCATCTTTACGCGTCCGTGAGCAGGTTGCCCCTGCTGAATGAGTAAACGTTCTGTCTGAAAAGTCCGGGTCTTATTACCAGGGAGGCCCGGACTGATATAAAACCTGCCTGTTCAGTTGATTAATATAAAATATCTTCATTGTATTTTTTAACACGAGCTGGTTTTTTTGCGGCTCGCTTTAAATGATCTTATCGTGACCTGTCTCCAATAGATTGCGCGGAATTTAGCGCGGTAAAATCCCCTCTCTTTATCACTGTCTATACTGATTAATGCACTTCTGATTTCCCTGCATGGCTGCGTGCGGTTAATAGCCAGACGTCAGTTACCTCATCGATATTCCGGAGAACAATATGCATAAGAATAAAACGTTGAAAACAGTACTGGTTCTGTCAGCAGTTGTCGCCATGTTCAGCACAGCTGGCGTATATGCTCAGACGCCAGCCAGCACCGTGCAGGATGGTGCTGCAGGCCAGAGCGCAGCGGGCGGCAAACTGAGCGCCAGCGATGAAAAAGCGCTGAAGGATATGGCGCAGGCCAATATCAATGAAGTCGCTGCCGGCAAAATTGCGCTGACGAAAGCGGAAAGCAGCGAAGTGAAGGCCTATGCACAAAAAATGGTAGACGATCACAGCGCTGCGCTGACCAAAGTTCAGACGGTCGCCGGGCAAAAAGGCGTAACGCTGCCGACTGAACCGGATGCGAAGCACAAAACGATGGCCGCTCAGCTGGAAAAACAGAGCGGTGCCGCATTTGACAAGATGTATATGACTAACGCCGGCACGAAAGATCACAAGATGGTGCTGTCGACCCTGCAGAGTGACGCCAAAATGATTAAGGATCCCGATGTCAAAGCACTGGCTGACGCACACACGCCGGTTGTTGAAGAGCATCTGAAGTCTGCCGAACAGATGTCACAAGCCGGTAAATAACTATCTTGCGCGCTCCCGCAACCTGCGTTGATGGCGTTGCGGAAAAAAGCGCTGATGAGTGTCAGTTATGAAGAGCAGGCGCGGCGCTTATTCGTTAAGTCGCCGCCTGATATCCGCCTGGCTGCAGTCCCATGCTGACACTCACCTGCAGGCTATTGTGTTCACCATCTTTATTGGCCTGATTCTCTCATCGGCTTTCTCTGCGCTGGTGGTTTACGCTCAGGAAATTGTACCGGGTCGTGCAGGGAGGGTCACCGGGCTCATGTTTGGCGTCAACGGGCTCGCCGCCGCCGGTCCTGGCAAGATGGCAGATATATACGGCATTGAGTGGGTTTATGGCCTGTGTGCTTTCCTGCCGCTGCTGGGCTGTTTATGCCGGATAAAAAGCGCAGCCGGTAATACCCTATAAGCGAGATTGCTGAAAAAGGGACAAACCGGGCTATTACCCGGTTTTATCGTTGGTATAACCGCTCGCACGCGGCATATCTACTGGCGGGTATGGCTGACGGACCAGATGAGATAAAACAATTAACGTCCTGTTCACTCGTCCTGTTCGCGCAACGTTTTACCAACATTGCCACCCGGATGAACGTTCAGCAGCCGCTTCTGATCGAAGCCGTTACGCAGCATAATGTTGCCGCACAGCGCATCAAACACCGCCAGCACCAGCACAATAGAGGTAGTGGCTAACATATTAAGCGGGTCGATTTCACGCTGGATATGTGTTTTAACCACCAGCGTGGCGGCGCGGGCAATGGCTGAGTCCGGGTTCTCCGTCACGCTAATAATCGTCACGCCTTTGGTTTTAAGCGTCGGTAGCAGGCGCGTCAGTTCTTCAGAGTTGCCGCCTCGCGATATCAGGATCATCAGGTCGTTGCTGCGCATGAAGCCCAGATCGCCATGGGCCGCATCGGTAGCGCTGAGATACACTGCCGGCTGCTCGACGCATGCCAGCATGTGGGCGATTTTTCGGGCGGCGATGCCCGAGGTGCCAACGCCCGTCACGGCAATTTTTCCCTTGCAGCCGGTGATCAGCATCAGCAGCTGCTGCCAGGTCGCGGCATTGAGATGAAGCTGCAGCGCCAGTAACTCCTGACTGTAGGTCTGCCAGCCCTGACACGCCAGGGCAAATTCTTCATCCGCATTCATTGCGTTTCCCCCTGCATCAGATGCCGGTATTTCATACTGTCATGATACATCTCATGGAAGACGCGATACTTACGATCGTAATACTCTTTGATTTTGTTTGTCTGTGGCGTGATGGTCTTACCAATGCGGCTCATGGCAGCCATCGCTTCTGGCAACGATTCATAAGCGCCCGCCGCGACGGTGCCCATCATTGCGCTGCCAAGCAGCATCGCTTCACTCTCTTCCGGCAACAGCATCGCGCAGCCCGTCGCATTGGAATGCTCCTGCACAAAGATTGGGTTTTTGATGCCGCCACCACACGCCATCATAGTATCAATGCAGTAACCATTCTGGTTCATGGTTTCAATAATGTGGCGAGTGCCGAGCGCCAGCGCCTGAATGGTGGCGAGGTAATGCAGCGCCATGTCTTCCGGCGTACGTGATAATTTCAGGCCCGTCAGCGTGCCAGTCAGCGTCGGGTTGGCGCGCGGTGAGCGATTGCCGTGAAAATAGGGCAGCATATGAATGTCTTTAGTCAGAAACGCAATATTCTCTGATTCGCCCGCCATGCTGCGCAGAATGCCGTTGAGAACCTCATAGATGTTTTTACCGCTGTCTTTACCCTGTTTAAGCAGATCCTGATAGCAGGGATGCGACTGAATCACATGATCAATCAACGCGCCGGTAGTGGATTGTCCGCCTTCATTCAACCAGTAATCCGGCAGAATTGCCGAATAATACGGCCCCCAGATGCCGCCGATATAGCGCGCGCTACGCGACATCGCCATATGCGCCGTAGATGTGCCGCCAATGAGTGCGATGCGGTTGTCAAAATCCGCTGATTCGCCGGATACACCACTGGCGCCAAGAATGCCAAGACTGCCTGCGTGAGCATCAATAATCGAGACGCTGACTGCGGTACCCGCTATCAGTCCCATCTCTGCGGCAGCGCGCTGTGTCAGCCCATGCCCCAGCGGCTCACCCATAGCTTTCACTTCGCTGCCGATTTTTGATGCGTTGTTTTCCAGCAAATCGTCCAGACCGATCTGACGAAAATAGCCGGGATCCCAGCGGTCTTCGTGACCGATATATGTCCATTTGCAGACAGTGGAACATAACGAGCGCGTGGGGTCCTGCGTGGCGCGCCAGGTAAGAAAATCAGGCAGGTCGAACAGATGTCCGACGTTGCTCCAGGTGGTCGGCATGTGCTGTTTTAGCCAGAGCAGTTTGGGTGTCTGCATCTCCGGAGAGATAATCCCGCCGACAAACTCCAGTACGCGATGGCCGGTGGCATTGATGCGTTCTGCCTGAGTGATGGCGCGATGATCCATCCATACAATAATATTTTGTTCACTGCGTCCTGATGGGCTGACAGTCAGGGGATTGCCCTCTTTATCCAGCACCACCAGCGAGCAGGTCGCGTCAAAACCGATGCCTTTCACCTGAATCGGGTTAATATCCGCCTGACTGACTACGTCTCTTACCGCGTTACAAACGGCCTGCCAGATCTCGTCGGAAGATTGCTCAACAAAATCGGCTTTCGGGCGGTATAATGTGATCTCACGGCTGGCCTGACCGAGCATACGACCACTCATATCGAAAACCCCTGCGCGGGCGCTGCCGGTTCCTACGTCTACGCCGATAAAATAACTCGCCATGTTCTTTCCTTTTTTTAGAAAGCTTTCGCTTATGATTTTCTGTTTTGCAGAGCGATAAACAGGATCAGAACGCATCCCCACAGCGCCATGGTCAGGTAACTGCTGACGCCCATCAGATTCAGGCCGCTCTCCAGCATTTGCAGAACGATTAGCGCCAGCACCAGCCCGAGGACCCGGCCAAAACCGCCGTCAGGGTTAATTCCGCCGAGCACAGAGGCCAGAATGGTCACCAGTAAATAGGCATCGCCGTAACCCGCTTTCGCCGAGTTAAATTTGGACATCATCAGCAGTGCTGCACCCCATCCGAGCAGCGCCGAAAGCACGTACACTGCGATGGTGACTTTGTGCGTATTAACACCGCTAAAGCGCGTAGCCTGTTCATTGGAGCCCATCAGATACAGGCTGCGACCCAGCGTGGTATGTTCCAGCAGGACCCACAGCAGCAGTGCTACCAGCAGGAATAACAGCAGCGCAACCGGAATGCCCATCAGGCTACCGTTACTGAGATACTGAATGGCCGCTGGAAAACCGGAAAGCACTGTGCCGTTGGTCAGCAGAATATTCAGCCCGGCGATAAGTGTCATAGTACCGAGCGTCGCCAGAATCGGCGAAACGCCGATATATGCGATCAGCGCACCATTGAGCACGCCAATGACTACCGCTACGGCCAGTCCGGCGAGCATCGCCAGTGCGAAATAGTGCGGCTGGTCAGGGTGGGCCACCAGAATGGCCGCCATCACCAGCGAACAGGCATTGGCACCGGCAATGATCGAAAGGTTGATACCGCCGGTAAGCATGGTAATGCCCATCCCCAGCGCCAGCATGCCCAGAATCGGTAACTGTGAAGCGATTGACTGGAAATTGCCGACGCTGTAGAAGCTGCCGCCCAGCGTGAACGAAAACAGTACGGCAACGGCTACGATAATCAGTAACTGCAAACGAATGATGCGGTCGCCGGGGAAGAGTCGGTTTATGGTTGTCATGTCACATTCCCTTTGCCAGTTTGCGTTTTTCATTCCACGCGGTGCTGCTGATGCTGACCAGAATGATTACGCCGCTGAATACCTGATGCCAGTAAGCTGAAATGCTGAGTAAGGTCAAACCATTCTGCAGGAAGGCCAGCAGCATCACGCCCAGAATGGTGCCGGTCAGCGAACCACGCCCGCCGGTCATGCTGGTACCGCCTAAAACTACAGCGGCAAGGACCGTCAGCTCATAACCGAGCAGGGAGTTAGGCGCGACTGACTGAGTGATTTGCGCCTGCACCACGGCAGCAATTCCCGCCAGCAAACCCATAAAACCGTAGACGTAGAAATGCAGCCGCAAAATATTCAGACCAAGACGCGAAGCAGCATCACGATTGCTGCCCATAGCGTAAATCTGGCGACCCACGCGGGTCCGGTTCATCAGTACCCCGGTGGCGATGATCACCCCCAGCAGGCTGAGAAGCGGCAGAGTGAGGCCATAGTCGTAGCCGTCGGCGGCGGTAAAGGAGAACCAGTTAATGCCGTTCATAAACCAGTCGGGGAAACCGTACAGCCAGGTGCCGTTAGTGAGATACACCAGCAAACCGTAGAACAGGTTCAGTGTGGCGATGGTGATGATGATGGCCGGCACGCGCAGCCAGTAAACCAGAAAACCGTTGACCAGCCCAAGTAGCAAACCGGTACCCATCGACAGAGCAAATGCCAGTGGGAAGCTGCCACCGTGATGGATGATGTAACTCGCCATAACGTATTGGCCGATGGAGGTTACGGCCGGGAAGGAGATGTCGATACCTCCGGCGATCAGCACCACAAACAGACCGCAGGCCAGAATGCCGAGAATGGCGTAGCTGGTGGCAACGTCCGTCAGGTTCCCCAGCGTCATAAATTCGCTGGTGCGGACGCTCAGACCAATCACCAACAGCAGAACCAGTAATCCCAGCCAGAATTCGTGCTGTGAAAACAGTTTCGAGAGCGATTTATTACCCATTAATCACCTCCGCAATCTGCGCTTCGCTGCTCTGATACGGCGCAAATTCCGCTACCAGTTTACCTTTGCGCATTACCAGCACGCGATGGCTGTTGTAATACGCTTCCGGGATCTCATCGCAAATCATCAGCACCGCCATGCCGGATTCCGCCAGATCGCGTGCGATGCGGTAAATTCCCTCTTTATTGGCAATATCCACACCGACCGTCGGCGAATCGAGGATCAGGATACGTGGCCGCGTCGCCACCCATTTGGCGATGGCGATACGCTGTGCATTACCGCCGGAAAGCGTCTTCACGGGCAAACTGCTGTCCGAAACTTTAATGTTCAGATCGCGGATCAGCTCTTTTACTACCAGGGCGGCTTTGTGATGATCCATCAATCCTGCGCGGGTATGCAGCTTGTCGAAAATGGATACCAGCGTGTTATCGTAAATGGATTGCTCCATTATCAGCCCCTGCGTCAAACGGTCTTCTGACACATAGGCAATACCGTGCCGGATAGCATCGCGGTTAGAGTGGAATTTCACCGTATTACCGTTGATGCGGATCTCGCCGCTGTCTGGTTGACTCATGCCAAACAGACTCAGGCAGAGTTCCGTACGCCCTGAACCGAGCAGACCAACAATCGATGCGATCTCGCCCTGGCGCAGCGACAGCGAGATATCATGATACTGACCCTTGCGGCTCAGATGGCTGATCTCCAGTAACGGCGTAACTTCGGCAGGTGCCCGGTGCGGCAGGTGGCTGTAGGTAAAGCGCTGACCGGTCATCAGGAACGCCAGCTCGTTGCTGTCGAGTTCGCTCGCCGGCCAGGTGCCGACCAGTTTGCCGTCGCGCATCACGCTGATACGGTCGGCCACTTCCATTACTTCATCCAGACGGTGGCTGACAAACACCACGCAGATACCGGCGGCTTTCAGCTCACTTACTACCCGCAGCAGGCCATTGACCTCAGTGCGGGTCAGTGATGCCGTGGGTTCATCCATGATCACCAGCGTGGCATCAGCGGCGATGGCGCGGCATATTGCCACTAACTGGCGGTCGGCGATTGAAAGCTTTTCTACTTTACGATCCGGATCCAGAGAAACGCCGACCCGTTGCATCGCCGCCACAGCCTTTTTGCGCATTGACTCACGATGTACCCAAAAATCACCGCCCGGAAGATAACGATTAATGGCAATATTTTCGGCTACCGACAGATTTGGGAAGAGAGACAGATCCTGATAAATAACCTGAATACCGTACCAGGAAGAGAGCTGCGGCGTCAGGGTATGAAATAGTTTTCCATCCAGCGTAATCGCCGCGCCTTTTTCCGGCTGGTAGACGCCGGAAATAACTTTAATTATCGTGCTTTTACCACAGCCATTCTGACCGGCCAGACAATGTACTTCGCCTTTATTAAGCGTCAGGCTGACATTATCCAGTGCTAATACGCCGGGAAACTTTTTACTAATTTTCTCAAGGCTGATAAAGGCTTCAGCAGGGGCAGGGGGCGTGTTGAGCGTATCCATCACAGATCCTTAAGCATACCGGTTATATTCGGGCTGGGGCTTTGGCTGCACTTACTCCTGCGGATCACTGACGGATGTGATCGCAGGAATTCATGCACACCCAATCCGGGTTATACAGGATATAGGTTTTCAATCTCTCAGTAGAAATTCAGATACAGCACAGCATACAACGCCGTATCTGTTTCTATTTGCCTGGTGTAGCGCGGGAGATAATATATCTCCGGAAAATAAAATAATTAAAATGGCCCATCAGAAGCCAAGTGATTTCGCATTCTCTGGTGTGACTTCAAGAATTTTATTAAAGCGGATCACTTTTTTGTCCATATCTACATCGGCTTTGCCCAATTTTTCAATACTCAGCTCTTTAGTCACCTCTTTACCCTGAAGCAGCTGATCGGCAACTGTCACCAGGGCGTAACCGGCATCTTTCGGATCCCACAGCAGAACTTTCTTAATATCACCGCGCATCAGGTAAGGAGCCGCCTGGCCTGGCATAGCGATACCGACAACTGCAATTTTGTTTTTTGCACGTTTCTGCTGAACAGCCTGACCGGCACCGATAGGACCGAGCGAGCCGAAACCGATAATCCCCTTCAGGTCAGGGTAGGTTTTCATTAAATCCAGAGTGGTGGAGTATGACTTATCGATATTTTCGGCCACCGGCAGACGTGAAGTCACTTCATGCATGTCCGGATACTTCTCTTTCTGATATTTGATCGCAGCATCGGCCCACGCATTGTGCAATGGCACGGTCAGAGAGCCGACATAAATGGCGTAACCCCCTTTGCCACCCATATCTTTTGCCAGCTCATCCATGTTGGCCTGAGCATATTTCTGGCTGTCGATGGTTTCGACATCCCACTGGCCAATTTGCTGATCCGGCGATTCATGCGTTAATACCACGATGCCCTGATCGCGGGCTTTTTTCAGCACCGGTTCCAGCACTTTAGCGTCATTGGGTACCACAATGATTGCGTTAACTTTTTTAGCGATCAAATCTTCAATAACTTTGACCTGCTGGGCCGGATCCGGGGTAGACGCACCGACCTGGTATGCGTTGACATCCAGTTTCTGCGCGGCTTCTTTTACGCCGACCTCCATACGGGTAAACCAGGGAATGCCCGTAACTTTGGCAACGACGGCGATATCGTAAGGTTTGGCGGCAAATGAAGGTGTTGTAAATAACATGCATGCTGAAACCACACATGCACTGACTAATGCGAGGTTAAATTTCATTTCGGTACCTTTCTTATGAGGTTCTGATAAAGGGGACAGGCGACAGCTTTCACATCCACGTTCTGAGATTAACGTAAGGGGGTATCGCTTTTCGCTCGCCCTTGAGCGAAATGTGAGCAATGCCCATATTTGTTAAATTTAATGATTTTTTATGTAAAAAATAAGTTATAAAAATCCGTTTTGAGTCGGGTTGCTATTTTACGGGGCCGAAAACCTGCATTTTATTAACATAAATTAATAAATATATTAACAATAAATTAACTTAACGGACCATCGGCGGTGTTTTTAGCATCAGTCTGGTAGCGGCTATGCTTTTTATTTGAACAGAGTGTGAACAGGGTCACGAAGGCAGCGGGCAGACCCCGGTTTCGCCTTGCGGCAAACCGGGAAGCGACGTAAACCGTCCGGTTGTGGCGCTAAGCGGACTGACATCGGGCTGATGTCCGCTATGGGCGAGAAGCGGACATCATGACGGTGTGACGTGTGTATTAAGGTATTTACTTTTTCATACAGTGATTATCACCTGACATATCATCTCATCGATCAGTATCAATCCTGGACAAAGTAGTGGTGCGTCATATGTTTATCGCGTTAGTCTGACCGCCTGGAAGGACCATAAGCAAGAAGCGTTGTATGGAAATTATTTTAATGCGTCATGGAAAGCCCGCTTTTACAGGCTCTGCGAAAGTAACGAGCCGTGAAATGTCCAACTGGATTGCAGATTATGATCGTTCTGATACAGGAGAAGATATACCGCCTGAGTCCAGTGAATCATTGGCGTTCAGCGCATCGCAAATCCTCAGTAGCCCTCTTCCCAGAGCACTTTCTTCCCTGAAAGCATTAGACCTTGAACCGGATGTCATTGATGAGGTTTTCAGGGAAGCAGATCTGCCGGTATTTCCTATGCCCGGTTTCAGGCTATCACCGACCGTATGGGCTGTTTTTTTCCGCGTCATGTGGTTATGCGGCATATCCCGTGACGTAGAGCGCGTCGGAACAGCAAAGAAACGTGCTATTCAGGCTGCGGGTATCCTTGCAGCGTTTGCAAAAAGATCTGACGGTCCCGTGCTGCTTATGGGACATGGAGTAATGAATCGGCTAATTGCAAGGGAACTGAGGTCATTGGGTTTTAAAGAATATCGTTGTCAGGGTAGTGGTTACTGGAACGCAAGTAGCTACAGGCTTCAGTAAGTAAATATGGAAAGGGCATATCTGGCCTATTCAGACATTGGAAATGAGTCGTTTCGTTTCCGGCACACAACAAACAGATACAACCGCTACGGTTCGTTTTGATTGAAAATTATACTATCAGTCGTTGTGCTGCTTGTCTGGGGACATGTATGCTTTCTGCCCCTTCTGAATGTTAAGAAACACATATGCTCTCTACGTCAGGATCATCTTCCTGATGCCTTAGCACGCGCTATACCTGCATATGCACGCTCACAATCCGCAACCACAAAGATAACCTGCATCGTCATTTTTACGGCCGGACCGGTGAGAGCTGCTCTACCCAACGCCGGGCCGTGACCGCGTAGTTCTGACATAGAAATCAGCTCAACGGTTTTTCTGTTCTCCGGAGCACGTCGTCCAGGGTGTCTAAGCATACAGGAATAGAATCTTTTCTGACTGCAACAGCAGTACCCGGGTCCGGACAGTAGTATGTTCAATTAAGCCATTCAGATATGTTTGCTCACAGCGAACATTCAGGTTTTCTATAATTGATATTGGTTTACGATGCAGTCGCGCACAGCAGGTAATTGTATGATAAAAAAAGCAGATCACGTCGGATTTTCAGTCAGAAGCATTGAAGAGTCATTATTTTTCTGGACTGATATTCTTGGCGGAAAGTTATTACGCGAAGGAAAAATGTCTGGGCCTATCATTGATGAAGTGACAGGCGCAAGGGGCGCTGATGTGCGAATGGCGTTGCTTGAACTGGCTGGCATCAAAATTGAATTACTGCAATACGATAACATCAAACAGCCAGAAGAACCTTCAGTACCTTATATCCCTGGCTATGCTCACCTTGCATTTATAGTTGAGGATATTGATACGCTCTTGAGTAAAGCATCTGAGTATGGCTGGAAGACACCAGGTAAACCTCAGACAATCTTATCAGGCCCCATGCAGGGAACCAGAGTAATCTATTTACAAAGCCCCGATGGACAGACACTAGAGTTGATGGAGCAGGGTCAATAAAGTCCACATCGTGTCACCGCGTACTGGTATGACGCACATGCAGGCGGTCGCCGGGTCAGGCATCATTCTGCAGCGCGACGGCCGGAGCTGCTGAACAGGGCTGGACTATTCAAGGTCAATCACACGCAGTCCTGACCAGCACCGCTCTCCGGCACCGGTTATCAGCACGACGGGCGCCTCACTGAAGCTGCTCAGCAGGGTGCATACCCGGCTCATTAAATCCGTAATCTTTTCAGAACCCACGTAGACGAACTCGTCCGTCGGCAGGGCATACGTGAACCCCCGCCTGCAGACGACGCTTCGTGAAAAACCGTTCTCATGCATGGCAAACATCATCTCAATGTGCGCTTTTTCGGTCTGCTCCTTTAACTCAATCCGGACTGTATAACTGGCCATAGCGATACCTGACAGATGTATAATTTAAGATAACTTAAATTATAGGTGTTCCTGAACAAATGACGGGCAATTGAGATATGTCCTAAGCAAATGTGCTTACTGTTCTGAGCCCCCGTCCTGATCAACTCCGGGAGAACTCAGCCCGCTGCGTACCTTAACGTCCGCAAAGAGCGAGAAGCAGACATTCGGCCCTATCCTTTTTATCGCACTCTCCATAACCGCTTATTCTCGATTGAATTCTTTGATTTATTGTCTTTCAGGCAGACTTTACAAATTTAAACCTGTTTTAAACCGAATATTTATGTAATCTGTCGTACTCATGTACTAGTCAGGTGGTTTAAAGTGAATTTTTCGTCAATTGAGGAAGTCAGGAATCGTATTGATCAGATTGACAGCGAACTGGTTAAAATGATTGCGCAACGCAGTCATTGTGTTAAAGCTGCAGCTGCTTTCAAAAGTGACCATTCAGCCGTGCGTGCTCCAGACCGCGTTCAGCAGGTCATCGATAAGGTAAGTAAACAGGCGACTGAAGCAGGACTTCCCACAGTAATTATCGAAAAGGTCTACCGGGCTATGATCGGCGCGTTCATCGATTATGAACTCGATCAACACGACCAATTGCGACAGGAGAAAGGCTGACATCATGCGTCAACATTCCATTGAGCTTCTACCCATAACTGTTGCGGGTGTTGAGGCTGTAAACGCTAACAGCGATATCTCATTCGGGCGGCATACTCACGACCAGTTCGGTATTGGTTTGATGGACAGCGGCGGGCAAAAATCCTTGAGTGGGCGCGGATATGTCGAGTCGAATGCGGGAGATGTCATCACTGTTAACCCGGGAGAAGTTCATGATGGGGCGCCTCTCGATGGCTCGCGAGCCTGGCGGATGCTTTATTTTGACACTGAGCTAATTAATCGATGCTTTATCGATATTTCCGAAGGTAAATTTGCCAGCGGCGAATTTGCGCTGCCTGTATCAACGAATGCCGGCATAGCAAAAATTTTTAATCAATTACATCAGGCAATTATCAGTGGTAATGGTGATATAAAAAAGCTGGCTGCGGATGAGGCATTGTTAATTCTGACTAACGCATTGGCCCAAATGCCCCGGTCTCAGATGAAAATGCCCATAAAAGGCGTGCTGTACGCGAAGGAAAAAATGGATGACGCACCGGGGAGTGCCATATCTCTTACTGAGCTGGCGTCAATTGCCGGACTCGGGCAGTTTACGTTTTTACGCGCTTTTGCGCGTTACTGTGGAATGACCCCGCATGCCTATCTTTTGCAGCGACGCCTGTCACTGGTTCGAAAGCTTATCAGGGGCGGCATGAACCTTGTTGATGCCGCCATTGCGGGCGGGTTTGCGGATCAAAGCCACATGACCCGTCTGTTTGTTCGCAGTTATGGCTATACGCCGGGCCTCTACGCGCAACAAAATCCGAAAATTTAGCCGCCTCTGCGTTGCAATTTTATTCAAGACAGAAAAAGCCTCTTAATCAAATACTGCAGCAATTAGTTCAGCTGCCGGTGAGGGGTAAAATTTTGATGCTTTATAATGATTTTCTAATGACATCTCTGCTGATTGTTATATCACCCGGTACTGGTGCCATCATTACGCTTTCTGCCGGCCTCAGGCAGGGAAAGCGTAGCGCAATAGTGGCTGCTGCCGGATGCACTCTCGGTGTGTTGCCTCATATGCTGGCTGCAATTACAGGCCTTGCTACCCTGCTACATGCCAGTCCGATACTATTTTCCATTGTGAAGTATACCGGCGTGGCTTACCTGCTCTTTATGGCGTGGCAAACGCTACGGGATAAAACACTTTTATCTGCAGAGTCTTCCAGGTCGGATTTATCTCATAGAGCCCTGATAATCCAGACGGTAGTTGCCAATATTCTCAATCCCAAACTTTCGCTATTTTTCTTAGCATTCCTTCCGCAGTTTATCGCTACCGGGGATGCACATCCCACACAGAGCATGTTGATTCTCTCAGCTATTTTTGCGGCCATGACTTTTGCTGTATTTGCTCTGTATGGCGCTTTTGCTTCGTCTGTTAGTCATTATGTATTAGGAAATCACAGAGTGGTGATCGGCATTCGTTTGGGCGTAGCACTGGCCTTTGGTGCAGTTGGGGTTCGACTGGCGATGGCGGTGCAATAGTAAAGACTCGTGTTAAATAACACCTGAAAGAAGAAGTATTGAACGTCCGCTTTTGGCACAAAGCGGGCCGATACTGGAGCAACGTCCGCTTTGAGCGAAAAACGGCCGCACTTTAGTCTTGTCTGGACGGAATTGTAACCGGCACTTTTATTACCCATTGTATCCATCCCTTTACGCTCTAACCCATTATGATAAATCTGTTTCTAAACCTGGAATGTTTCTCGTTTATCACGGGAAAAGATAATAAGGATCTTCCTCATGGCAATAAGTATACAAACCCCTCTTATACATTCACTGCCCTTAAGCCAGCATTGTGGATGCCTTGTCTGGCTTAAAATGGAATCTTCCCAGCCGACGGGATCGTTCAAGCTCAGAAGTGCAGAGAGCATTTGTCGCCATTATGCGGAAAGGGGCGCAACAGCTTTCATCAGTTCATCGGGCGGCAATGCAGGCATAGCGGTGGCACATTGCGGCCGCAAACTGGGGCTGCCGGTCACTGTGGTTGTGCCGGAAACCACGTCTGACAGGGCAAAACAGCTTATTGAACAGGAGGGTGCAAGAGTTGTTGTGCACGGAAAAGTATGGAGTGAGGCGAACGACTACGCCCTGTCACTGGCGACGGATGACATTATCTGTGTACATCCCTTTGATCATCCACTTTTGTGGGAAGGTATCAGCACAATCGTGGATGAGGTCATCAGCGAAGGGGTAACGCCTGATGCGGTAATTCTTTCTGTTGGCGGCGGGAGCATGCTGTCCGGTATCGCTCAGGGACTGGTGAAACATCAGCTTGGTCATATTCCGGTTTACGCCGCAGAAACCCAGGGTACGGCCTCTCTTCGCGCCTCGCTTAATGCCGGCAGGCTGGTACGTCTTGATAAGGTCAGCGGCATAGCCACGACGCTGGCCGCAAGCCAGGTGTGCGAAAATGTTTTCAATGTGGCCAGCCGTATGGACGTCAGAAGTATGCTGGTTTCAGACCAAGAAGCGCTGAATGCCTGTCGGTGCTTTCTCGATGACCATCGGGTGCTCACTGAGCCTGCATGCGGTGTATCACTCTCACTTTTGTACGACAAAAAAGTCTTATTCAAGCCGGCTGATAATGTACTGGTCATCGTATGCGGCGGGGCCTCTGTCACGCTGGAAGGGATCGCGAGCTGACAGAAGAGCGCATTTATCCTGCCAAAGTTTATGAGCAAAAGGATGGGCGAACTGCCCGGTTAATTAACTTGTTTTAAAGTGAGTTATGCCCTCTTTGGCACAAACAGACTGGCGCGTGGGTCAGGTCCGCTATGAGCGAGCAGCGGACATTTCACTTATGACAGCTGAGTGGTTCTAATACGTTGAACATAACTGACCTATTGCGCTCTTGAAGTCAGGCCAGTGAAGTGTTCCCTCACCATATCCGTTAACTCGAAAATACAATCGAGATGTGTACTATCTGCCACAACCCGACTGCTTACATTCGGATTGCCGCAGTTCCTGAAAAATTCTTCCATACGGCTTACATCAAACAGTTCATCATGCTCAGCAAGCATGATTGTTACTGGAATAGAGATTTCTTTAAGTTGCCTTTCAGGATTACGAGGGGTGAGGGCGTTAGCCATATTAACGCTGTATGTCTGAACAAAGTCAGGCCTTGGATTAATAACCTCACAGGGGAAATTAAGCCTTACTCCTGCACGACGTCCACATAGAAAACCTGCACTCATAGCATTGATTATGAAGCTCAAACGGTTTATCGATGCAAAGGGAGAGGAAAACTCGCGGTTCAGAGCAGGAGGTGAAAAAGGACCTAATGCTGGGGCTAGCAAGATCAGGCTTTCAACAACCCTCGATAGAGAGTATCGGGTAAAGTAATTTATCAGCATACCGCCTCCACTGGAGTGCCCAAGCAAGTGAATTCTGGCATCAGGAAAAGAGGTTCGGACATAATCAATGACGACATCCACATCACGCCAGATTTGAACAGGACTGGAAGCTTCTCCCCGGACACCTACCGAACGACCGTGACCACGGATATCGACGAGACAAACACAGACGGGCAGATCGGAACTCAACTGTCGTGCAAGAATGTCGTAGCCAGCGTCAGAGTTGACCCCGCCACCATGGTAGACAATAAGAACCTCATCAAGGGCTGCCATTGGCCTGTATACCCGGATATATAAATCATTGATCCGGCTTTCGGTGATGTTATCAGAAGGGAGTAATGAAGCGTTAAATTGCTCATAGCGTTCGACAAAACGGGTGAAGTCAATCACGTCCTGAATTCCTTATTCAATCGGATTCACTACCTGTGAATTTGTGTCATGAAGCATGCACGATTTACTGTATGCATGAGAGTCTTTTTTACATAAAAGTGCCTGATGCACCGCCTGAAAAGCCCTCAGCGCGGTTCTGCAGCCCGAAGGCTGTTTTCGGTATTTTTCCTGTCCGAAATACTGACAAATGCCCCTGATAATTCCTGTATATCTGTATGGTTATGCAGTGAAAGCTATTCTCCACGGCTTAGTGCATGCAGATGCCGGAAACGTCCGCTTCTGGCACAAAGCGGACAGTGTTTCCTGCCTCACGTATCGTGTTCCGATCAG